>LNAP01000146.1_pt2 | contig 93551 bp, 97 predicted proteins | sample 602601 | NCBI WGS metagenome assembly LNAP01 (sample SAMN02440304, study PRJNA202911) | soil metagenome | biome: Subtropical and temperate rainforests or woodlands; isolation source: soil samples (1 kg each in a 20% v/v slurry with milli Q water) were... ... | reverse complement strand
AAGCGCAGAGTTAAACTGGATTCGATAACCTTTATTCACCTGCACTTGGCCATGATCATCCACCCAGGCGATACGGAACATAATTTGACGTTCTGGCTCTACGATGCGCTCGATGATGCCATTTTTTCTATATTTTGGATATTTATCCAACAACGGGCGTAACGAAGTTAAAACCTCATCGACAGCCTGATAAAATTCAAATTCAGCAGGGCCTGACTTTTTCAATCTGGCAATTGCTTCTGCTACGTAAGGCATGTATTGCTCCTAAATCTAAAATTGCACCATATTGGGGCTATATAACATTGTGCACCAAAATTGAACAAAATAACTTAATAGAGTATTTTTAGAAGGAGGCGAGTAGTGGATTTTGAGCAAAAGGTTGCATATTTGAAGTAATAAAATCAGATGTATAATCACGTAACGCAAGTTTTACGTCCCGCACCCGGTCTGCAGAGTCGGTAAATGCAGTGTAGAACTTGCGTTTTTTCTTTCAGCTTAAAATTAAGCACTCCATCCAAAAAAACCACTAATCCATATCTCAGCTAGGCCTGCTGATTGTTCTTTATAAAAAATAAGATTCGACTCAAATGTCCTGTAAGCGGGCTTGAATTCAAGGGATTTAGTTGCCATTTTAGTAATTAAATATCTAGGTTTGATATGTTTGAATTTGCACGCATGTACAGAAAATTCAAAGTTACGTATTTATTAAAACAATCTATCAATATAGAGCGATTAATTCCTCAAGAGTTACGTATTTATTGATGCACCATTAAATTTTAATAGAATTTGAATGACCCCAAACCGTGACATCAAGTTACGTATTTATTCTCATGAAATATTTTGTTTGGTAATAATAAATACGTAACTTTCACCAAGTCGCATTTTAATAAATACGTAACTTTTAAGCCACGGTTCTTTGCCGAGGCTTTTTTTATTTTAGTTGGAAGTAAAGAGAGAGTTAGATACTAACTATATTGATAACTATGTTACCAGGACTGGGGTGAATCGCCACTATTTTACGTTACTGCTGGCCACCTACCTGATCTATCTGATTGAAAATGAAAATCAGTTCAACCGCACACTATGTGTAGTTTTTTTATTATTGGGGGTATTTTTGTAGAATATGCCTGGTTTGCCCCAGCCTATTGCCTGGCAGCATGGTGGTTCTGCAAATCACCCAGTTAGTAAGAGGATTACTATGGTTAGGCATGACTGCATTACTTTGGGTAGATAACCTAAACTACTGGGCTTGCGCAGCGCTACCTATCATTTTTTTAGCTCCATATATCAAAATTAAACTACCGCGCCTGCGCTTTGTTTTTTTATGCTTACTATCCGCTACATCTGGTATTGCTACTTTTGATTCAAAAATTTATGCCTATATCCATTTAAACATCCAGTACACAGTAGATATTCCAACATTACTAAATGTCTGTTTTTCATAACGTTTTAATTTATATAAAATCTGTTAAAATTCGCCCTATGCTGCAACGGTATATAGTTCATTTTGCGTTAATTCTCTTATTTGCTTTCACGCAGATGGGTGTTGCTACGCATGAAATCAGCCATTTAACTGACGCAAGCCAGCACAGCCAGCAAGACCCTAAGTCTCAATCTAAACAAGCTGCAGCCGAGCAATGTTCGCAATGTATCAGCTACGCAAAAGTTGCGAGTGGGCTGCAATTATCAGCGTTTGAAATTCCAGTTATCAGTGCTGATCCAATAACGGTTACTGCTGACTTTTTAAGTTTTCAATCAGCATTCACTAGCGCTTACGCCGCGCGCGCACCACCTCAAATAATCAGCATTTAATATTCACTCCCAGCAAAAATTTTGCTGGTGGTTTGCTTTTTATTTTTGAGGTTACTCACATGAATTACAGCCAAAATACGCACGTGCGCGTCGCATTTTCGTTTAAACCTTTATTAGTTGTTATGGCAACTTTATTCACTAATCAAACCATCGCAGCTGATACACATACTGCGATTGATCTCGCTACCGTTCCGGTGACGGGAAACCCATTAGGTGTTAGCTCTGATGAGCTAGTGGTACCTATTTCAATCCTCAGTGGCCGTGAACTTTCATTAAAGCGCGAAAGCACACTTGGCGATACTTTGAATAGCATCCCCGGTGTCAGCGCTACCAGTTTCGGCCCCAACTCATCACGTCCGATCATCCGCGGGCTGGATGCCGAGCGTGTGCGCATTATGCAGAATGGTATCGGCATACTGGATGCATCCAGCCTGAGTTTTGACCATGCGGTGTCGCTGGATCCACTAGTCATTGAACAAATAGAAGTGATCCGCGGCCCGGCAGCCTTACTTTATGGCGGCAGTGCAGTTGGCGGCGTTGTTAATGCAATTGACCATAGAATTCCTACCGAGAAATTAGAGGGCGTTGCCGGACGCGCAGAAGCAAGCGCAGGTGGTGCCGACAGCCAGAATAATCTGTCCGGCGTTATAGATATTGGCAATGGAAAAATTGCTGTACATGCTGATGTCTACACCAGAAAAACCAGCGATCTGGATATTCCAGGCTTCGCAGTATCCAGCCGCAAAAGCAAAGCTGACGGAACAGCGCGCGACAATCGTGGCAGGCTGATCAACAGTAACGCCAGTGGTGAAGGTGGCGCTTTAGGTGCCTCGCTCACTTTTGATGACGGTTACGCAGGCGTCTCCTATTCCGGCTTTAGAAATAACTATGGCACGGTTGCTGACCCTGCTGTACGTGCCGATATGCAGAGTGACCGCTGGGATTTTGCCAGTGAAATCAGAGAACTGGGCAATGTTGTCGAGCGCATAAAATTCAAGCTGGCACATACTGATTATCAACATCAGGAACTGGAAAACGGCGAAGTCGGCACTACATTCAAAAATCGTGGGCTGGAGGGCAGCTTTGAAGCAGGGCACACTAGCATCGGTAATCTGAAAGGTGTATTAGGTTTTCAGTTTCAGAATTCCAATTTTGAAGCTTTAGGTGACGAAGCGTTTGTGCCGTCAGTGAATACACAAAATAAAGCCTTATATGTATATGAAGAACTGCCGCTGGATCAGCTTAAATTGAGCTTTGGCGGCCGCATTGAGCACGTAACATTAGATGCCGGTCCGTTTAAGGATGACGCAGCAAAAAATAGCAGCTTTAATCCAGCCAGTTATGCATTCGGTGGCCTTTATACATTTAATTCCAACTGGTCACTGGCAACTAATCTCTCGCACAACGAGCGCGCACCCAGCTATTTTGAGCTTTATGCGAACGGCGCTCATTTGGCAACCGGCCAATACGAAATCGGTAACCCTAATTTCGACAAAGAGCGCTCTAACGGCATTGATGCGCAAATGCGCTGGAAAGACGGTAAAAACAACTTTAATTTCGGCGCATATTACACCAGGTTCAGCAGTTTTTTAGGCTTGTTAGACACCGGTGATATTGATGCAGAATCAGATCTGCCAATTGCACAGTTCTCAACTTTTTCTGCTACATTTAAAGGTCTGGAAGCAGACGGCAAATTCAATATTACTGACAATCTGGACTTAACGCTACGTGCTGACTATGTGCGCGCAACCAACAAAGATAACGGCGATCCATTGCCACGCATTGCACCGTTAAGGTTAGGTACTGGTCTGCATTATCAAAAGAATAGTTTTGGTGCCAGAGTGGATGTACTACATGCATTTAAGCAAAACCGCACATCAGAAAACGAATTGGTAACCGATAGTTATACCAACCTGAGCGCAATAGTCACTTACAAGTTACCGACCAAACTAGGTTTAGAAGTGTATGCAAAAGCCAATAATTTACTCGATCAGGAAATTCGTGAACATACCTCGTTCTTGAAAGATATTGCACCGCAAGCCGGGCGTTCTTTGTTACTGGGGTTACGTGCTGATTTTTAAAGTTGTTAACAGTCCAGTAGAAAGCGGCGTTGTAACGCCGCTTTCTTAATTAACCAGTTGCTATCGTTTGGTAATACTGATTTGTTATGGCATCTGCTTTACTGGATCGCCACGGCCTGTGGCCTTCACATGTAAATAAGGTGTGTTAACACCTATATTTCATGGGGATGCCAATTACTGGTACGCAATGACGTCATCGCGAGCGTAGCGCGGCAATCCAGAGTTTACAGCCAGCTTAACTATATCAACCCAACAGCATCAAACCCCAAACCGCTGCCACAATCATCAAGGCAATAAACACGGCTGCACTGCCAATATCTTTCGCCTGTTTTGCCAACGGGTGACGCTCGATGGAGGTATGATCAACCGCTGCCTCAATCGCAGAGTTCAGTAGTTCAACAATTAATACCAATAGCACGCTGGCTATCATCAACGCCTGCTCGACACGATTCTCGCCCAGATAACATGCTAATGGAATCAGCACCACAGCCAGAAAAATCTCTTGCCGGAAAGCATCCTCATGTTTAAAGGCTGCGCTAAAACCCTGCAGTGAATACCCAAAAGCATTCATCAGCCGACGGATGCCAGTTTTACCTTTAAATGGGCTAATTTCTGCCAGATGTTTAGAGTGTTGTGTGTCATTTTCAGGAGTTTGCATTTAGTGCTTTCAGCGCGTAGACAATAAAAAAATTAATACATAATAATTTGTGCGCAAATTTTAACATGCGCTATCATAATGCTTTAAGTATTCAATCACGAATTTAACAAGGTTCATTATGGCGCGCATGGTAAATTGTATTAAATTGGGCAAAGAAGCTGAGGGCATGGACTTCCCGCCTTATCCGGGTGAGCTCGGCAAGCGTATTTATGCAAACGTTTCTAAAGAAGCTTGGGCAGCATGGTTAAAGCAGCAAACCATGCTGGTCAATGAAAACCGCCTGAGTTTGGCTGACCCGTCAGCACGTAAATATCTGTCGGAACAAACAGAAAAGTACTTTTTTGGTGATGGTGCAGATACTGCAAGCGGCTATGTGCCACAAAAAAGCTAAGTAAGATAAAGATTACCGTTATAAAAAAAGCGCCTTATCAGGCGCTTTTTTTTATTTGAATCTTATTTACCTAAATCAGACGATTATGACTCAGTCGTCTCGCGTTCCATATCCTGCAATGAAGTATGGCGCACATCTTTACCTTTCACCATATACACCACATATTCTGCAATATTCTTGGCATGGTCGCCGATACGCTCAATCGCTTTCGCAACAAACAACACTTCCAATGACATAGAAATCGTGCGCGGATCTTCGAGCATAAATGTAATGAGCTGACGCATTGCTGCGCGGAACTGTTCATCTACCTGCTCGTCCTGCCTTGCCACTGCAACAGTCTTGCTATCATCCAATCGCGCAAAACCATCCAAAGCAGTACTCAGCATTTCACGTACCAATGTAACCATTGCCTTAATTTCATTAAAGCGCGGTTTGTATAAACGATCTTCATCAAAGATTTTCTGCGCTGTACGTGCAATCTTTGTCGCTTCATCGCCAATACGCTCAAGATCGGTGATGGTTTTTACAATCATCATGATCATACGCAGGTCGCCTGCCGTCGGCTGACGACGAGCGATGATATGGCTGCAGTCTTCGTCAATCTGCACTTCCAGCGCATTGACGCGATGGTCGTTATTCATGACTTCTTTTGCCAGATTGGGGTCGAGTTTTACCAGCGCTTCAAGTGCCTGAACGATTTGCTGCTCAACCAGGCCGCCCATTTCCAGCACTTTTCCACGCAACGACTCTAATTCAGCATCATATTGCTTAAAGGTGTGTTCAGAATGCATTTTAATTTTCCACTGTTAACCAGAACGTTATCTTAGGTATCTAATATGACAAAATTATTACAAAATGCAATTAAGCATTTATTTTTTATAGGTTTTAACGCCTTCAGGTGTCGCCAGCAACAATACATTCGCCGGGCGTGCTGCAAATAAACCATTAGTCACTACGCCTACGATCTGGTTAATTTTCGCTTCCATCGCCACTGGGTCTGTAATTACCAGGCCATGCACGTCCAGAATCACATTACCGTTATCGGTAGTAAAATCACGCAACTGCGGTTGGCCGCCTAATTTAACCAGCTCACGTGCTACATAGCTTTTTGCCATTGGCAGTACTTCTACAGGCAATGGGAATTTGCCCAGCACTGGTACATATTTGCTGGCGTCGCAGATACAGATAAATTGTTTTGCCACCGCAGCCACAATTTTTTCACGTGTTAATGCACCGCCGCCACCTTTAAGCATATGCAGGTGCTCGGTAATTTCATCAGCACCATCCACATAAATATCCATGCCATCAACACTGTTCAGGTCAAATACTTCAATACCGTGACCACGCAACCGCGCTGCTGTCGCTTCTGAGCTTGCAACCGCACCATCAATCTTGTGTTTTACTTTAGCCAGCTCTTCAATAAAGAAGTTGGCAGTTGAGCCCGTGCCCACACCAATAATACCGCCTTTTACATATTCAACCGCTGGTCTTGTGTATATGCCATTTTGAGTCAAGTCCTTGCAAAATCTTTTATAATACGAGTTATATAATTTAATCCAATCTAGTACTATACACTGCACTAGTCTATTTTAGAAATAACGCATGCCTACAAATACTGCACAAAATTACCTAGAGAAAATACAACACTCGCACGTTTACGACGTTGCTAAAGTAACGCCGTTAGATCTGCAAATCAACTTGTCCAAACGCATTAAGAACAATGTACTGTTAAAACGCGAGGATATGCAGCCGGTATTTTCTTTCAAGATTCGCGGTGCTTACAACAAAATGGCAAGCCTGTCGCCAGAGGCGCTGGCAAAAGGCGTTATTGCAGCTTCAGCCGGAAATCACGCGCAAGGCGTGGCGTTGAGCGCACAAAAACTCAAATGCCGTGCCGTCATCGTGATGCCAACCACCACGCCACAAATCAAAATCGATGCGGTTAAAAGTCGCGGCGCTGAAGTGGTGCTGTTCGGTGACAGCTACTCAGATGCTTATGCACACTCACTAGAGTTAGAGAAGAAAGAAGGCTTAACCTTCGTGCATCCGTATGATGACCCGGATGTAATCGCCGGACAAGGTACGATTGCGATGGAAATTCTGAATGCCCACCCGGAACCGATTGATGCCATTTTCTGCTGCGTTGGCGGCGGCGGTTTATTAGCTGGCGTAGCTGCCTATATCAAAGCGGTGCGCCCTGAAATCAAAGTGATTGGTGTTGAGGCGAAAGATGCTGAAGCCATGACTGAATCACTCAAAAAAGGACAACGTATCACACTGGATCAGGTTGGTTTATTTGCCGACGGCGCTGCGGTTAAGCAAGTCGGGGAGCACACTTTCACGTTGTGTCAGCAATATGTAGATGAAATGATCATCGTTGATAACGATGCAATCTGCGCAGCAATTAAAGATGTATTTGAAGATACGCGCAGCATTCTGGAGCCAGCGGGCGCTTTGGCTGTAGCCGGCCTTAAGGCTTACGCCGCGCGTGAAAATTTACAGGATAAAACATTGATTGGCATCGCTTCCGGTGCCAATATGAACTTTGACCGCCTGCGTTTTATCGCAGAACGCGCCGAAATCGGTGAGAAACGCGAAGCTGTGCTGGCCGTGACTATTCCTGAAAAACCAGGTGCGTTTAAAGCATTCTGCCGCTTATTGGGTGGCCGTAATATCACTGAGTTTAACTATCGTTATTCTGACCCGAAAAATGCGCATATTTTTGTGGGCGTTGCTGTTTCAGATCCATCCGAGTCAGCCAAGCTGGTGAGCGCTTTGCAGCAACAAGGCCTGCCAACGTTAGATCTCAGCGATAACGAAGTTGCCAAGCTCCACTTAAGACATTTAGTCGGTGGCCACGCGCCACAGGCCGAGAATGAAAAAGTATTCAGATTCGAGTTCCCAGAAACGCCGGGCGCACTCATGAAGTTCCTGGATACAATGGGCCATGACTGGAACATCAGCCTGTTCCACTATCGTAACCATGGTGCGGACTTTGGACGTGTGCTGGTAGGCATGCAGGTGCCGCCTAATGAACTATCTGAGTTTTCTGACTTCTTAAGTAAATTGGGTTACCCGTATTGGGATGAAACAGAAAACCCGGCATATAAACTGTTTTTAGGTTAACAGCTTATTATGGCTGTATTCAGCCAAAGCGGTTGCTTACTTACAGCCAGGTTTAATTACTGCTTGTGTGTAACTTATTGTTATATTTGAATTAATGTTTTTACGATAGCCAAGCACAATTTTTGCATGGTTATTAAACGAAGTTTGCCGTACAAATATCTGACTTGCTGATGCAAGCAGAGAATACTTTGGAGATAATAAATGAAATTAACACCTGCTTTTGGCAAAACACGCGCCAGCCTGCTTTTACTGGCATTAATCACTGGGATTGTTGGCTGTAGCAAAGAGAAGACCGAAGACTCCCAAGCCGCAGCTGAAACAAAATCAGCCGGATATGCTTATGTTACCAGCCAGGATGCCGGCGTTAGCGTAATTGATCTTGCAACAATGGAAGTAGTTAAACAGTTCGATGTAAAAGCTGCTGGCCCACGCGGCTTAAGCCTGACTGACGATGGCAAAAAACTGATCGTCGCCACACGCGAAAACGAAAGTATTTCTGTCATTGATACGGCGACGGGTGAAGTGCTGCAACAAATTCCTGTGGGTAAAAACCCTGAGTTTGTTCGCGTAAGCGGCAACTTTGCTTATATTTCTTCTGAGCCAAGTGCTAAGGGCGGACCTCCACCAAAACCAGGTGCAGAAGAAGAGGACGATGACGACGAAGAGAAAATCCCGGCCAAAATTGCTGTAGTAGACTTAGTCGCAGGTAAAAAAGTACGTGAAATCACCGGTGGCCCTGAAACCGAAGGCATTGAATTTTCAGCTGACGGTAGCAAGCTTGTGATCACTAACGAAGCTGACAACACCGTGACGGTTCACGACATTGCATCCGGTGATCTGATAAAAACCATACATACGCACGAACAGGGCGATCGCCCACGCGGCATCAAAGTTTCTCCGGACGGCAATAATTACTTAGCTACACTGGAATACGGCAATAAATTCATGGTGCTGGATAAAGACTTTAACCTGGTGCGCACCGTAGAAACCGGGCAGACACCTTATGGTATTGCCTACGACCGTTCCGGTGAACACATCTTTGTAGCAACAAATAAAGAAAAAGCACTGCAAGTATTTGATGCCAAAACTTATGAAAAAATTAAAGATATTCCAACCGGAAACCGTTGCTGGCACTTTACGTTTACACCGGATGACAAACAGATTCTGTTAGCTTGCGGTAAATCAGATGCCGTCTTCGTGATTGATGCTGAAAAACTGGAAGTGACAAAACAGATTGAAGTTAAAAACATGCCGTGGGGTATTGTGACTTACCCTAAAGCTATGGGTAGTATTGAAAGCAAATAGGTCATCTCAATGATGAGCTTTACACGATACAAAGGTTGATTTGATTTCTAACAAAAATATCAAAATCCGTCATTCCGGCGAAAGCCGGAATGACGAAACTGATAAGCTTTTAGATTAAAAAACTTCGTGCAAAAGCCTCCCATCAAATAGAAAAAGTCCCGCAAGGGACTTTTTCTATTTCAGCTTATCTAATATAAATTCCCAGTCTCTTGGATCAACCGGCGTAATGGATAAGCGATTTCCGCGCTGCAGAATCCGTAAATTCGCTAGCTCCGGCGTTTCTCGCATTTCTTTTAAACTTAACAACCTGGTTTTACGCACCAGCTTCACATCTACATTAAACCAGCGCGGGTTTTCAGGGCTGGCTTTAGGGTCATGATACTTATGACCCTCTATAAACTGCAGTCGATCCGGATAAGCAAGCGTAGATACCTCGGCGATACCTGCAATACCCGGCTCTGCGCAGTTGGAATGGTAAAACAGCACACCATCACCCACTTTCATCTGATCGCGCATAAAGTTTCTTGCCTGATAATTACGCACGCCGTACCAATCTACGGTCTGATTAGGGAATCCAGCCAGATCATCAATAGAAACGTCCGCCGGTTCGGACTTCATTAACCAATATCGCATCGTGTTTTCCAGTTAAAAATATATGAGCACTTCTATAAACCCACTTTTTGGGCGCATTACTGCGTTGCGCGGTACTCGGAGCCTCGCTGTATACTGCATACTATCTCGGTTCCTGCGTTCCGTGCGCCTGGTACTGCATCCCAAACACTGTATTTATAGAAGCACCCGTTCGCTTATGATAATCTATAAGCCAATCAACAATAATGAATTTTCATCATGGCTAAAGCTCAGCAAAAGAATGTATTAGGCACGACACTGCAAGTTTGCAGCTTGGACCCAATCACCGGTTTTACACGTAACGGCTGCTGTGAAACGGGTGCTGACGACAGCGGCAGCCATACGGTTTGCGCACAAGTCACGGAAGAGTTTCTGGCATTCTCGATTTCACGAGGCAATGATTTGAGCACGCCGCGACTTGAATATGGCTTTGAAGGACTACAGGCGGGAGATCGCTGGTGTTTATGTGCCAGCCGCTGGCTGGAAGCATCAGAAGCCGGCTTTGCGCCACCGGTGATACTGGAAGCCTGTCACGAAAAGTGTCTGGAAATAGTTAGCCTGGCAGACCTGAAATATCACGCATTAAGATAGCCCATATAACAAAATCATAGCTCATGATTAAAGGGCAGCGGTTCATGCCATTTAATCTCAGCACGCGCCAGATCATAGTCTGCAATCGTCACTAATGCTCCGCCAATTTCAGCCGCAGCATAGCTCATTAAACTAATTCTGCTAACCAAAAGGCTTATCACAGAATTCCCCGGAAAATTATCCAGATGATTGCTGACCATTTCTGTCGGCCATGCATGAGCGTAAAGCCCTACCGTTACATGGGGAACATACTGAAAATTCGCATCACTAGCTACCGAATGCAAACATGCATGCAATTTATGCAAGTTATTGGCGGGGTCATTTACATGAAAGAATGGTGCGGAACTGAAACTTGCCAAGGTGCCAACTTCAATCTCGAATGGCTGCATCTGCAAGTTTTTCAAAGCGGCTACATCCGCTTCAAAACTGCTGGCAACATAATCATCAGCATGCTGCGGTTTGTCACTCAGAGGTTTACTACTTAAAAAACCGCTGATACCGAGTGTGATATGTGATTGGCGACAATAGCCCTCAAGTAAAAATTTTTCAAGGTGCTGCCCAGCAGCTGATACTTGCCGGCGCACTTCTGGAAAATCTACATCAATTGCCCAAAGCGCATAACACGAACGGCCTTGACGCCATTGCTGAAAATCCTGTCTTACATTTTTTATCGTATACTGATTTTCAAGGAATTTCTTGCGAACCTCCAGCAGCTTAGCCATGTGCGGGCAATCTAATCAAGAAAATCAATCGCATTATTGCAATAATATAGAAGTGGGGAGTTCTCCACGGAATGGCCTAGACCAGCATCCTGAACCAAAAAGGCTCAAGTGGTAACAGCCTAGAGTGCATTAGGTACACCTGCAAGAAATGACTAAAACCGATGCTATAAACTAGTTCAAGGAATTATTAGCCTAAACCGAACCGCAGAGAACAAACTTTGAAATCTGACGAATTATCTTAAATTTTGTTTCCTTAAGATAAAACTAGTTGAAGTAATTCTACACTCTTTTAACCTGTACTTTTTACAACATTTTAATATTTATTTTACAGCACAGGCTTGATCAATTTGATCCTGCATGATTGCTATTCTGCGCTTGATGTCACCTACATCAACATCGCCGCTTTTACTATTGAGTAGTTCGTGAGCCAGATTCAGCGCTGTCATGATCGCGATTCTTTCCACACCGATGACCTTACCGCTATCACGAATATCGCGCATTTTCTTATCCAGAAAATTTACGGCGTTAATCAGGCCAGGACGCTCTTCATCGGTGCATGACACCGTAAAGTTCCGCCCCATGATACTGACGTCTACGCCTTTAATTTCGCTCATTATTTTTTGCTCAAAAGTATGATGTTAAATCTGATTTAAGGAAGGCTATTTATCAGCGTTTCTATGCGCTCGCTGGCCTGCGCCATATTAGCTTTCAATGTTGCAGTATCAGCTTCTATTTTACCTAAACTAAGGCGTAATTCAGCGTTTTCACCGCGCAACTCATTACACATTGAAATCAAGTGTGATAGTTTTTGTTCCAGCACTTTTAAGTCTGCATCCATACGATCACTATAATTTAAAAAATTCATTATAGTCAATAGCTAACATGAATTTCATAAAGTATTACAATAATTTACAAAGCACTTTATTAGAAATAGTTCCTGACTTTTATAAATAAAAAGCTATAATTGTCGAAGTTGATAGGTGCCAAGTTTGCTTTCTGCAAATGAGGTGAAACTGGGAAATAGGTGCGTTTTTATATTAAAAACAATTCCTGTGCTGCCCCCGCAACGGTAAGTGAGTCTGATTTATTCATAGATTTGCTCTATGCCACTGAACTGAAATTAGTTTGGGAAGGCGCAAATCTGAGGGTTGAAAAACCCAAAACTCACAAGCCCGGAGACCGGCCTCGCAACATTTACGCTAGAAAATTACCGCGGGGTGACGGTATAAGAGGCTGCGCTTTTATCACGTGTTATCGCGCTTTCTTCATATATTTCCATCTCACTGTATTTTCCAGGTTATCTATAAAAATAACTTAAAAATTAAGTTACTAACGCTATGCGCGGGGTCGCGTGTGGATCAGGGAATATATAATGAAAAAATCTACTATCGTCAGTCTTGTCGGCTTGGCGCTTTCAACTTCAGTTCTCGCTGAAGAAACGATTGCTCTTGATGACGTCACAGTTAAAACCAACCGCTTTGAACGCAAAGATACTGAAACTACTTACGCTTCTGAAATACATACTGCCAAACAGATTGAGAATTCCGGTGCAGCCACCTTGTATGACTATCTGGCACAACAGACATCACTGAATGTACTTTCCAGCTATGGCAGCAAAGCCACACCTTCAATTAACCTGCGTGGTTACGGCGGTGAGAACGGTGCACAAAATGTTGTCATCACTGTGGATGGTCAACGCCTTAACAATATTGATGGCCAACCGCCGCTCTTAAGCGCCATTACACTCGCCAATATTGATCGCATCGAAATCAGCAAAGGAAGCGGATCTGTCATATATGGTGACGGCGCAACTGCAGGTACGATTCAAATTTATACTAAAAATAAAACTGGCGTAACAATTAGCACTTCACTTGGTAATTATGGCCAGCAGAATCATTATATAAATGCCGGCATCTCAGAACAATATTTTGATCTTTCCGCTAGCGCAACCCATGACAGTCATGATGGTTTCAGCAAAAAAGACGCCTCTGGCCACAAAGATGAATTCACAACAAATACCCAAAATATAAAATTAAAAATCAAGCCAACCGATAATTTACGTTTGATTGCCGAGGCTACAAGCTCTACAAATGATGTTCGCTATGTCAATTACTTAAGCCGAGCTGAATTCAATAACAATCCAAGATCAAGCGGTAAGCCTAATTACCTCCAGCAAGATTTGAATACGAATCAGTGGAGAGTTGGTGCCGAATACGACATTAACAGCACTTTAAAACTATCATATATGCATTATCGTGAAGATAAACATTCGCAATATGCTGGTTCATCCGGTTCAGACTATGACTATGACGCTAATGATCTGACATTAAATTTCAATCATAATAATTTCAGCGCTATTGTTGGCTACCAGAATTTTGACGGCGATCGCCGCTCAAGCGACAACACAACAACGAAAAACAATGAGGCATTTTTCCTACATACAGAATTTCAGCCAAACTGGCTTAATGACCGGTTAACCTTATCTGCTGGACTGCGCAACGAAAAAGTAAAATACCGTTACAAGTCTGCAGGCACTAAGCTTAGTGACAGTGAGGATCTGAATGCGTGGGATATAGGTGCAAATTACCGCATTAGTAATGAAGCAAGCATTTTTGCCAACTACAACCAGGCATTTCAGGCACCTGATATCGACCGATTCTTTGCTGCTGATTATTCTAATTGGCCAATCATCAATACGACATTTAATGGATTTATTTCGCCAATGAAAGTAAGAACCATCAACGCCGGCTTAAATCACGTGAGAGCTAATAACCGTTTCAAGGCCACTGTGTTTCACTCTAATCTTAACAATGAATTCTTTCTGGTTAAGCCAAGTTATGACAATAGAAACATAGATAAATCACATAAATATGGGTTAGAGATTCAGGATACATTTAAATTTAATAATCAATTTAATACATCACTGATATACAACTACACAAGAGCAATTGTAGACAAAGAAGATGATGAAAAAATCATCAGAAATAAAGACTTACCCGGGGCGCCCAAACATACAATAGTTTTGAATTTTAATTACAATTTCTATGAAAACGCGCATTTAAATATCAACCATACATGGCGCTCCAGCACATATGCATTTGATGATTTCCAGAACAATTTTGATCAAAAGCAAAAGCGCTATGAGTCCACCAATGTCGCTGTTAATTACCAATATAGAAACGTGAATTTCTTTACATCTGTCAGCAATATTTTTGAAAAAGAAAACTCTATTCAAGTAACTGATAACGCCATTTACCCTGTCGATTTCGTACGCACTTGGCGTGTAGGAATGAAAGCTGATTTCTAATGTATTCTTTTAAGCAGTATCACAAAATGTTATGATGCTGCAAATGATCAAGGACGCGTATAACCCATACGCGCCTTTTTGAAAGGCTCTTAATAAAATGAACAAATCAACTCCACTATCAGCTTCGTATATGAAAATCATCATAGCCGCAGCAATTGCTTTTTTCATGCTGCTGACACGCGGCAGCCACGTACTGACCAGCGTATCACTACCTGATGCAAGCCTGGCTTTACTGTTAATCGGCGGTCTATATCTAAGAAAAGCCGTCTGGTTTGCATTATTTGTAGTGCTGGCAACCGCGATTGATTTCGGCGCTGCTGCAATCGATAGCATTCAGGCTTTTTGCCTGACCGACGGTTACTGGGGCATGTTACCTGCTTACGCAGTCATGTGGCTGGCTGGTGTATGGCTCAGCAAACAAGCTGACAGTACAGACATTGCTAAATTCGCAGCAGCCTCTATTGTTTCAACATTTGCTGCTTTCGTGATCTCTACACAAACCTATTACATATTCTCAGGTCGTTTTCCAGATGCAGGTATTGTTGAGTCTATGCAGCATGGCTGGGAATACCTGCCAAGTTATATGGGCTTTACTGCAATGTATCTGGTGGCATTCTGGGCATTTACTAAAGCATTGCCTAAATTACACAATGCGATTAAAGCATCATCATCTACTAACGTCGCATAACTTGTTGCGATCAGGTTGCTAAATTCAAAAATAGCCCGCATTAGAGTCAGGCTCTAATGCGGTTTTTTATGGCTAATCATCAATTCACTGAATCAGAAATCGCTACCGTCTATCGTGTAATTGCAGAGCGCAGGGATATGCGCCATTTCCTACCCACGCCGGTAGATCCGGAAACTCTGACCAGGATTCTGCAAGCTGCACATCAGGCACCCAGCGTAGGTCTTATGCAGCCGTGGCGATTTATCAGGGTTAGCGACAGCAGCATACGCAACAGCATTCATCAACTTGTAGATGAAGAGCGCAAATTGACTGCGCAAGCTATTGGCGAATATGAAAACACCGCACGCATGGCAGAGTTTCTACGGCTGAAAGTTGAAGGTATCTTGGATTGCGGCGAGCTATTAGTCGCTACGCTGTGCAACAAGCGTGAAGAGCATATTTTTGGCCGGAGAACGCTGCCGGAGATGGATATTGCCTCAGTTAGCTGCGCCATTCAAAATATGTGGCTGGCAGCGCGCGCAGAAGGGCTAGGCATGGGCTGGGTATCGATTTTCGACCCGGCAAAACTTGGTGCCTTACTTAACATTCCAACAGATGCGAAACCAATAGCAATTTTATGCGTTGGGCACGTGAATACTTTTTACAACGAACCCATGCTGATTGAAACCGGTTGGAGAAAAGCCAAACCTTTGGCGGACATGGTGATGGAAAATCAATGGAGCACGCATGAGTAATGTACACTTAATTTTAGGCGGCGCACGTTCCGGGAAAAGCGCGTATGCCGAAAAACTAGCCGCAGCCAGCGACTTGCCCGTGACTTATATTGCCACCGCACAAGTGTACGATAGTGAATTCGGGCAGCGCGTCGAACACCATAAAAACAGGCGGCCAACACATTGGCAAACAGTAGAACAATCTTTTAATCTGGGACAATCACTAAAAGAACATGCCAGCCCCGGCAAATGTGTAATAGTAGATTGCCTGACATTATGGCTGGCACAATGCATCTGCCCTGATTGCGAACGCCCGGAAAGTTTAAATTGGCTAGATGAACGCAACGCGCTGTTACAAGAGTTAACTAATCTATCCGGAATGATTCTGCTCGTCAGTAACGAAGTCGGCATGGGGATCGTGCCATTGGGCGAGATCAACCGCCAGTTTCAGGATGAACAAGGCAGGCTGAACCAGGCCATTGCGCAGATTGCAAACAAAGTAAGTTTTATCGCTGCCGGACTACCGCTTACGCTCAAGGGCACTTCTATAAATGCATAGCTTGGGATGCAGTACAAGGCGCACGGAACGCAGGAGCTGAGATAGTATGCAATATACAGCGAGGTTGCGAATACCGCGCAACGCAGTAATGCGCCCAAAGAATGTATTTATAGAAGTGCCATTAAAGGATAATCATGGAAACAACCTTATTTGAATTAAACGGTGAATACATCGAACTTTGCAATCTGCTCAAACTGGCAGGCATCGCTAACAGTGGCGGTCAAGGCAAACTCATGGTTTCAGACGGCATCGTGCAGGTAGATGGGAATATTGAAACACGCAGAACGGCAAAAATACGTGCCGGACAAGTTGTGGAATGTATGGGTCAGAAAATCAAAGTTATTGCGGGTTAGAACTATCAGCGGTTCACAAAGTGAATCCTAGGCACTTCATCATCAAACGATATTCGCGTCACACTGGCGTGGTCAATCACCACCCGGAATAAACCTTTTAACGGCATATTCAGCACATCGGCCAGCATTGCGCGAATCACACCGCCATGCGTAATAACGGCAATTTCCTTACCACGTGAGTGATTGCTCACATCTTCTACAAAGCTCTTTGAGCGAAGATTCAGCTGCGAAAAATTCTCGCCGTTAGGCGGTGATAAATTTGCATAATCATTTGCCCAGATATCAAACACATCGCGTGGAATACTATCCCAAGCCTGCATTTCCCAATCACCAAAATGCAGTTCCTTTAACCGATGATCTAGTTGAACCGGGCCTAAATCGAGCGCATCGGCCAGTTTGACGCAACGCTGCAGCGGACTTGCGTACACGGCATCAAACTTTATTTGTGCGAGCTTTTCTTTTAATGAATCACACTCTGCGTGAAAGTTTTCTGAAACATCCACATCGCTTTGCCCATAGCAGATACCTGATGGTATATCTAATGTTGTGTGGCGTATTAAATGCAATCTCATGGCAGACTTAACTATCTGATAAAACCAAAATAGGCGAGTACGCCCAAATAAAATGCAAGCTCAGTCATCTGCTGCATTGCGCCCAGACAATCACCGGTGTAACCACCCAGCCAGCGCTTGAGTTTACTATGCCACCAAACCCAGATAAAACCGACACTGAACAGCCAGCTTAGCGAAAAAATAAGGGCATCACGCATATCAATTGCGTCTGAAAGCAGATACCAATACAGCGGCATAAGCGGTAATAAACCAAAAATGCTCGCCACGACTAAATCTTTTAGCTCCACCGAGACTGCCAGCGGCTTTGCTTTGCCGCTCGGTTTAACATAACTTAGTGTTGCCATCACGTAAACCGCACACAGCCGGCTAAGCGCATGTGCAGCAATCAAAACATAGGCCAGGCTGTGAACCGGCAACGCGCTCAACACCTGAAACTTGGCAAATAGCATTAAAAACAAAGCCAGCGCACCATAAGTGCCAAGCCGGGAATCCTGCATAATAGTAAGTATTCGTTCCCTATCCCAGCCTCCACCTATGCCATCAATGCTATCGGCCAACCCATCTTCATGAAAGGCACCGGTCACATAAATAGTGGCAACCATACTCAACAAAATTGCAATATTTGCGGGGAAAATCCGCGCAGCCAGCACAAATACCAACGCACCGACCATGCCAACGATAATGCCTACAAATGGGAAAAATTTTGCTGAATGATTAAGCTCCCGCTCATCAAAATTCGCAAAACTAGGTACAGGAATACGTGTAAAAAAGCCTACTGCCAATAAAAAATAACGCCATTCTTTACATAGAGCACTCAGCATTATTCGGCCACTTCTGATTTTTCACTGACGCCGGCACTTTCAAACGAAGCCATCTCGTTTAAAAAGTTTACAGCTGCCAGCACCATGGGGTAAGCCAGCGCAGCACCGGTACCCTCACCCAGACGCAAGCCTGCATCTAGCAATGGTTTTGCATCCAGATGCGCCAACAGTTGACGGTGACCGGCCTCACCGGAGCAGTGTGCAAAAATACAATAGTGCAGGATATTCGGCTGCAAATGATAAGCCGCGAGCAAAGCCGCTGTTGCAATAAAACCATCAATCAATAAAACCGCATTCTGTTGAGCTGCCCCCAGCATAGCGCCAGCCATCATGGCTATTTCAAAGCCACCGAAGGTTGCCAATACCTGCATTGCACCAGCATCATTTAATTGATGCTGCGCTAAAGCTTGCTTGAGTATTGCAGCTTTTCTCATGAGGCCGGCGTCATCAAATCCGGTACCTCGGCCTACGCACTTCTCAATCGGAATATTACACAAAACACTCATCAGGCAACTTGCCGATGAAGTATTACCTATGCCCATCTCGCCAAAACCTAGCACATTACAACCCGCACTGATTTCTTTCTCAGCAAGCTCGGCACCGATGGCCAGCGCTTGCTGGCACTGCTCTAATGTCATTGCCGGCTCCAGTAGGAAATTTCTGGTGCCAAACCCTACTTTTGCATGTATTAGATCAGGATGATTGTCGAATGCATGATTAACGCCGGCATCTACAACTCGCAGCTGCATATTGTTCTGGCGTGCAAAAACATTTATTGCCGCCCCGCCCCGCAAAAAATTCAACACCATCTGCGCAGTAACCGCCTGCGGATAAGGGCTAACCCCCGCATCGACAACACCATGATCACCCGCAAATACCAACAAGGCAGGCTTGTTCACTTGTGGCATCAATGTGTTTTGTATCAATCCAATCTGCAATGCAATAGACTCCAAAAATCCTAACGCCCCTAGCGGTTTGGTTTTTTGATCGATTTTGTCCAGAAGTTCTACTTTAAGTGCCTGATTTGGCTGGGTGATATTAAATTTCATAATCACAGATTTTACATGGTTGTTGTAAGCAACTTAATAAATATGAAAATTTGTATAGTTTGCTATAATGCGCGTCTTGCAAATATTTACCGAAGTTTGCAATTAGCTGTACAAGGGCCGGGTAGCTCAGTCGGTAGAGCAGCGGATTGAAAATTGCTTTTAACCGTTTTCTAACACCCACCAAAATCCCCAAATTTCCTGTTTCAAATCACTGCTTTACTGTAATTTTCACAGCGCAATTTCTGCAATACACACCGGCTGCACATTTCTTAGTTTGAAAACACACTATTTCCATTGTTAATTTAAATGGAAATACGACTATTCCTAAGCTATCTCAACACTCCGTACAAATACTTGATGGTGATGTCACATTAACACAGCGTGCTCGAAGCTCTGCTTGGCAAGCACGTTACAAAATTGGCAACAAATGGATAAGAGAAACCACACACCAAAGTGATTTAGAAAAAGCCAAAAAAGCAGCGCGTAACGCTTACCTGCGAGCGCAGTTTAGAGAAGAAGAAGGCTTGCCGATTGTTACTAAGCGTTTCGAAGCAGTCGCAGAGCTAACTAAGAAAAAGCTGTTAGCTGCTTTAGATGCTAACGAAGGTAAGGTTATTTTTAGAGATTACATCACTGCAATCGACAAATATCTCATCCCGTTTTTTGGCAATCACAACGTTTCCAGCATTAACTACGCACTTATTAAGCAATTTGCTGAATGGCGCGATAAAAAGCTTGGGCGCAAAACAAAAGCTAGCACTATCAATACTCACAACACGACTTTAAACAGAATATTTGAAGAAGGGTTAATGCATGGGTATTTGGTGAAATCACAAATCCCATTACTACAAAACAAAGGTGTTAAAAGTGAACGTCGCCCTAACTTTACGCTAGACGAGTATAAACAGTTAGGTAGGTTTATGCGGCACTGGGTAGCTAAAGGCAAAGAAGGCAAAAGCCGAGATATGCGCTATTTGCTACGTGACTATGTGCATATATTGGTAAACACTGGCATGCGACATGGCACTGAGGCTTACGGTATCAAATGGAAGCATTTAAGCTGGCACATGAATGAAGGCACAAGAGTATTAATGATTAGCGTTGACGGTAAAACTGGTCAGCGCGAATTAGTTGCTCGTCATAGTGCTGTACGATATTTTCAGCGTATACATAGCAGAGCGGAAGACTTAAAGTATATTAGTTTTGAAGATGTGATTAAACGTGGCTTGAATGAATACTTATTCAGATTAGCTGATGGCACTAAAACAGAAAACTTGGCACATACCTTTACAGCGTTACTTAAAGACGCTGGCTTATTAATTGATAGAAGAACAGATACAAACAGGTCTTTGTACAGCTTACGGCATACATACGCTACCTTTGCCCTACTCTATAACAAAACACCGATTTTTGATTTGGAAATGCAAATGGGGACAAGCGTAGAAATGATCAGAAAGCATTACTCACACATTACAACTAGAAGTGTTGCCAAGCAGCTAGCTGGGGGCGTAAATAAAAAACGCTAGTTTAGATTGGTGCTAGGCATGTTAAAACAGCACAAAACGATATTCCACTTAACTATTTTAAATACATTCTAAAGCCCTTAAATATTTCCAAGAATCTAATTATGTGGCTTTATTTAAAGGTTTATATTGATTTGATTAATCATTTATAAGAGTGTAAATTTCCCTAACAATTATAAAAATTAAATTTTGGGGATTCCATGTTAAAAGAAATCAAACCTTTATTAGTTATCTTTTTATGCATTTCTTTAATACTAGGGTGTAGCAAAAAGAATGAATCTGAGCACATCCCCCCAGCAGCAAATAATTCAACAAATCAGGAAAAACTTGATGGTGTTGATCTAAGTACAGTAATTCAAAAAATTGCATCAGACAGCACAACTAGTAATAGTGCGCCTAACCCTACAACTATTAAAGATGCATTTGCTCCATGCACACTAAATGGTATGAAAGGTAATTTAACCGGTTACTGCCCTATTTATGCAGATGGTGTCTACCTGATTGATGTTGATGACAACTCTAAGCATGACAAAAATGTCAGAATAACTACTAAAGGGTCACGCTTCTTAATTAACTACATTCAGCTTGACTCAGAAAATCCTAATCATATTCACTATTCTCTAAATGAAGAACGCTACAAACAAACGCCTTTAGAATGCAACGATGAAAGAGTGGGTAGCTGGGAATTTAAGAACGTTAAAACATCTAATAAGAAAGACTTTGTTATAGCAATAAACAAAAATATTTCAGCACGTAATGGTTGGGGTTGGCTTCGAATTTATTTAGATGGCACAAATGGAAAAGATGCTTGCCAGCAAATTGCAAATGAAGAGATGCCAAACTCAGAAAACAATCAGAATTTTAATCAGACTAATTCCAGTCAATCTAATACTACTAACAATACGGGGAACGAGAACTTAGCTAATGAAATTTATAAAACAGCTGAAATTAGGAAGTATCCTAAAGAATCATATCCTTCATATTTCGCTGCTACAAGAATGGGCAACAAGGACGCGAAAGAAAAACTATTTGATTTGTACGCTTTGTTTATGGAAGAAACAAAGTCATTCTTAGCTGCTAAGAATGATAAAGAGATAAATTTCTGCATCGTAAAAGATGCGTTAGAAGTGGGCTTTCCGGGCGTTAAAGAACTACTTTTATCACATTACGGCACATCGGACCTTAACAAAATATACCGCTACGGCGATCCCGTCATATTAAGTTGCCGTAACACTGAAGATAGAGGCGTTGATTTATACAAAGCTCATAAAGAATATTTCGAAAACAAATCAATTGGTAGCGATGTAGAAATTCCAGCCGAACAAATTGAGTTTGAAACAAAAAATAATTTCAAAGAACCTATTAATCATAAATTTAAGTTCAAAAATTGGATTGCGAAAGTTTCCATTGAACAGAAAATTGTTGGCAATAATACAATGTACCGTGCTCAAGAAAGCGGTGTATACACAGACGTTGACGGTTCGAAACAAACTTTCTACGGCAATCCCAACGCAAGCTTGGATGTATTGGCTGATTCTAATAATCATCAATATACAATTGAATTGATTGAAGATCCGCTAACAATAATAAAAAGTGGAACTTTAATAAGATTTTCTGGTGAATACACTATGGAATGTAGAAAAGTTATGAGCTGCCATGAGAAAATTATTTCATTTGAAAAGATTCAATTAATGCCCAATTCCAATTAAGTATTACTCCTACTTAAAATAAACAGGTAAATGAGTGTAAAAAATGGTCTATCTCACAAAAATCTCTTGCTTAGATTGACGCTAAGCGTGTTAAAACAGCATACTGCCATTTGCCAAATGTTGTTACATGCCAGAATGTATTAAAACAGCTTGTATAGCGCCTAACGTTATGGCGCATCATTTTTAAGTGATAAACGAAGCTGATTTTTATAATTAGCTAATTCCTGCAAGCGAGTACTTTTGCGCAAACTACAATATTTTTGTAATTTAACAATTTGGTAAATGAAATACGCTTGGTGTTCATTAATAAAGTCTTTCGCTTCTACATATATACAGAACTTTATACGTTCAGAATATTTCATTTCAAAAAGTAATACATTGTCCACATCAGCAAGAATAACCATTAAGTTTGATTTGGCGAAAGTACTATTACTATCTATATATAAATCAGCAATACATTCAAAAACACTTACAAGATCATAATGTGACTGGCATGCCTGAAAGTAATTGACGATACTAATCTGTGATTTTTTATCTGCATGCAAGTCATCAATCAATTGTTGTCTATCATTTTGATTGTGCAGTTTGGTTAGAACAATGTAATACATCTTTTCTTCTCAATAGTAACTTTTGAATCAATTCTACATCACCAACAACCCCATTAAGCGTCTAGAAACAAGACGTTTAGTAACCTAGCTTATTTTCTTTTTAATCTTATAACGTGCAAGCAGCCTTGCTTTTTCAGCCTTTTCCCAAGCATTTTTCTCTTTAATGCGCTTGGCAAGACTGGTGTAGTCGAAAGCAACTTTGTCTACTAAGTCTTGAGATGGAAATTTTCCTCTAGCAGCGTTTTCTGCAATCGCTTCGAATTTCTTTAAAGCGCGATGTGTAATTTTGGTCATCATTTCTCTATCGTACGATTCCAATGTGCCATAGACTTTTCGGGGATTATCCACATCAAGTACTTTCGAATAGGTTTCACTAATTCCAGATTTTGCACCTAATCGCCACTCTTGCCACTTTGGCTTTGCTGCCCTAAACCACAACAACTTAATACCATTGAATAGTACCTTTGCACGCAGGCGCTGACCTTGAAGTTTTATTTTTGATTTATTCATGGAATCATCATCAGATATAGATAGCTCTGACATGATTTTATCAAGCTGCTTTCTATATTCAGCCTTTCTTAAGCCAACTGGGATAGCAACCAACACTGTTGCTTTTAACCCTTCTTCTTGCCGAACTCCATTCAAATAAATATCCACGTCTTCTCTTAAGTCAGTTGCCTCTAAAGCTTGACCAAATTCAAGTTCAGCCACTTTGTGTACTTTTAAACTTGAATAAGGACTGCCAAACACTTTAAGGCCACGCTGAATCCACCATTGCCGGAAAAGTATTTTTTGTACATCACCTAAAAGTGCGTAGGTTTCTAAAACGCGATCAAAATCTTTAGGTAATAGAGCCTCTTCTTCTTTAGTAAGACCTTTTGTATTGGCTTTTCTTGCCAACTCATAACTTGGGCTAAGTCTCAAAAATTCAAACATCAATTCATAGCCTATCGTTGGCCTTACATGCCAACCTGATTGATAGAAATCAGAATTTCGTAACATCCAAGGAAGTTTATTTTCTCTCATTTATCTACAAATAAAACTCAAAAAATAGTTGTATATTATTTTAGTTGTTCTACATGATTTAATTCACTCCGTCAACACAGCAGCTTAATTACATGGCATTTCGCCAAAATCTACTGTGTTGTTTTAAGGAGAATTAATATGTCAAAATCTTTTAAACCTACCCTAGAAAATTTAGCTTTCGCCGACAACACCGTCGCGTTACTGGACGGTCTACGCACTAGTCGTATGAGCTGGGAAACTACCGACTATAAAAAAGCAAACGATGGCCTCTATAGTTTGTTATCAAAATGCTTGGCTGTGTTCAATGACAAGTTTGTTGTTGCAAATGTTGATGAACGTAAAGCAATGCGTAACGAACTAATTGTTAAATTAAAAGCTGATGGTATTAAAGTGCAAAAAAACACAACAACCATCACCATGTTTGTACGTTTTGTATTCGGCTCTGATCGCAAACGCGCACATGGCTATGCCAATGTTCTTAAAGCTGCAATTTCGCATAATGTGGATGCTGAAAATCTCCCAAGTTACATTGTGGATCAAGGTGGCATTGAAGAAATAAAACGCAAAATGATTGTTTCTGAAAAAGCTCTGGCCAACCAAGCAGAACTTGCAAATGCCAAATCTCAAGTTGTCACTAATATTGAACGCGCTGTTATTAACCCATTAGCGCAAGTGCAACTAAACGGGGTAACCGGCGAACATGCTGTGCTATTAGCAAAACCAAATCCTGATGGAACTGTTTCTATTGTTGGCTTTGTTTCCAACGTCGACGATGCTATGTATAACGCGCTACTAATTCGCATGGCAAAACAAGAAATAACTGTTAATGCGGAAAGCGCTGCACTTAATAAAGAAGCTATTGATTTATTCAGTGTTAATGACAACAGCTTTGCTGACACAGCACTATCAGCTTAATCAAAACAAAACGGGGACGTTCTGTCCCCTGTTTTTAATCACAATATTTTAAGGAAAATAACCATGAAAACATCTATTAACTATGCACCAAAAAACCTAAACGAAGTAATTTATCCTAACGTTGCTGTACAACGTCGTATTAATGCTTATGCAAATCAAAAAATTGAAGGTCATATCATACTGCATGGTCCGAATGGGACTGGAAAAACGACTGTAGCAAACATATTGCCCTATGCCATTGATGGGATTGATGCTGACGTTGAGCACAAGAGCTTTGATGAAGTGCTAAATCAAAAAGACTTAAAAGGCTATTTACAGAGCGCATGTACTACAAATCAATTTAGCGGCAAATCCAAGTTCTACCTAGTTTTTCACGAATTTGACAATGCCACATCCAAACTCAATAAATTGTGGACTGCAATGGATGAACTTGAAGATAAGCTAATGCTGATTATTACAACTAACGAACCCATGAAAATTCACCAAAGCATACGCTCTCGCTGTGATTTAATTGAAATGAAAGCACTATCCGCACAAGCTATGCTTTCTCGTGCTCAGCAAATATTAATATCAGAGGGTATTAAACTGCCTAATCATCAAGTACTTTATTACCTAAAACAGTGGGAAAATCATGGTGACTTAAGGAAGTATTTGAAATGTTTGGATGAGCTTATCTTTATGCATAGTGCTGGAATACCTTTTCCAACAGTACCTAGTATTGGCACGCCAAGCCTCTCTGTTGTAAAAACTAAAGTCAAATTAGTTTAACTAGCATAAGCGTCCTGCAACTGGACGCTTATTTATTAGATGAATCGTCACTAAATCAACCAACATTTACTATTAAACCAGACTGGTAATTTTCATTGTTACCAAACATTAATTTCGTGTTTATCAACACGAAATTTAGCCTCAACTTAGTACAAAAATAACTGCTTATTATTTTAAATTTTGATATAAATTCTCTGATAATTAATTGTTATGAATATTATTTGCATTGATTACATCTATATACACTGCTAGTGTTATATCTAAATGTACTCATAGATACTCGTGCTAAATGAGTGAGAAGAATTTTATTAGGATAGCCATGAACAAGACAGGATTTTTTGCTTATCCCTCATCGACAAATCTGGTTGTAGATGCCGCTCGTAATGCAACTTCAATTTGCAAAAGCAAAGGTTTACAATTTGCAATTGAAACCTGGGAGGAACTAGACATTCCCGGTAAATTTATTGCTACAGAAATACTAAGCAAAATCAATTCTCTTGATTTCTTTATTGCGGATATTTCTAAGTTAAACTTTAACGTCACTTATGAGATTGGATATGCTATTGGTAAAGGGAAGCGAGTTATTCTCTTTAAAAACCGTGCTGTTCGTCAGGACTCCCCAACAATTCAAGAAGTTGGTATTTTTGACACCCTAGGTTATGAGGACTACTCCACTGCCACAGAAATTTGCGACTTTATAAGTAAATTGGACATGAATAATTTATGTCCAATGCCCATTAGTGGAAAAATGAATGAGAAATCACCAATATATCTAGTTCAACCAAAAACAAAAACAGATTACGACTCTCACATAATTTCTGGAATTAAAAAATCTCATCTCTACTTTCGAAGTTTTGACCCATCAGAGTCTAATCGACTTGCGGGACCAGATGCAATTTCAAGTGTTTCAGAATCTTATGGAGTAGTACTACACTTCCTTCCAGAAGATCATGTAGATGCAAAAATACATAACATACGCAGTGCCTTTGTGGCTGGAGTTGCTGATGGATTAGACAAAAGAAGTTTATATATTCAAACAGGTGAAACCCCTGTGCCTATTGATTTACGTGATTTTGTAACTCACTGTCGTTATAAAGATGAGTTTAAAGAAGCAATTAGCAATCTAGCAGAACGAGTATACGAAGATAGAGATATCAACACCATCAAACCCTCAGAAGGTAAATCAAAGCTCGCCATTATGGATCTTGGCGCATCAGCCGCAGAGAATGAAATAACATCGCTTTCTGAATATTATTTGGAAACAGAAGCATTCAGGCGTGCGCAACGTAAAGAAGTAAGGCTAGTAACAGGCAGAAAAGGTTCTGGCAAAACAGCAATATTTTTCATGTTAAGAGACATAGTGCGCTCTAAGCGTAGCAATGTTGTATTAGACTTAAAACCTGAGGGTTACCAATTACTAAAATTAAAAGACACCATTGTTAACTTATTATCTATTGGAACAGTAGAGCACACGATAACCGCATTTTGGGAATATTTGTTATGGCTTGAAATGTGCTATAAATTACTTGAAAAAGACCAAGAACTTCACAAACGCAATCATCATCTATTCGAGCCTTACCAACGTTTAAAAGCTGCCTATATTAGCGACACCTATTCTAGTGAGGGCGATTTTGCAGAGAGATTGAAATTACTTTTACAAGATATTATTGCTACTGTAGAAGCACAATACGAAGGGTTAAATGGAGTCGAATTAACAGCAAAACAAATAACAGAGTTAGTTTATCGCCACGACTTTCATAAACTTAAAAGTGCCATCCTTGATTATCTTAAATTTAAAGATGAAATATGGCTGCTTTTTGACAATATTGACAAGGGATGGGCAACACAAGGCGTAAACGCTGAAGATTTGGTAATAATAAGAGCTTTAATTGAAGCAACTAGAAAAATTGAACGTGATTTAGAAAGAGTTTCTATATCAGCACATACCATTGTATTTTTACGGAATGATGTATTTGAACAACTTGTAGACGCAACTGCCGACCGAGGGAAAGAAACAAGGGTAAACGTTGACTGGGATGATCCAGAAATGTTAAGGGAACTAGTTAGGCTTAGAATAGCAAGAACATTGGAGCCAGACGATGAATCAAATTTCCAATCTATTTGGGCATCAGTTTGTACTCCAATAATAGATGGCGAGGAAAGTTCGCAGTATCTCATTGATCGATGCTTAATGCGCCCAAGAAGCTTGCTAGATCTTATAGGGCATTGCAGAGGATACGCAATGAACCTTGGACATGAACGGATATTAAAAGAAGATATAAAGAAAGGTTGTAGTGCATTTTCAAATGATTTACTGACAGAATTAGATTTAGAAATACGCGACGTGTTTCCGTCAGCGGAAAATCTTTTATATGCATTTATCGGGTGCCCTTCTACCATCAATAGAGAGCGCTTAATTAGCATCTTAAAGGAACATGGTGTTGACGACGAGAACCATAAATCGGTTATTAAGTTATTACTTTGGTTTGGTTTCCTTGGGTTACTTTGGAATGATGGAACAAATCGGTATATCTACTCTTTCCACTACAACATGAAAGTACTAGAAGGTGTCCACAATCAGATGATAAAAGCAAAAACAGTTAACTATGTATTAAACCCAGCTTTCACTACAGCTTTGGGACTAACATAAATGCGTCCCACTATTAGCAGATTTTTTCAATCTATGTGAGTGTTTCAAAGATATTCAAAACTGAAGGTAATGCCAGTCAAGATGACGGTACGCTTTACTCACTATCTTGTGAATTTTTGGAAGCAGCAACTATATTACTATCCCAAAGTCCAGTTGTTAGACATTTTAGATACACTTATTTCTATTTGAGACAGTTAAGGACAACTTATATCTCATAATCTAGTCTCCAATCGCTGCGTTCAGATAATTATTAATTTATGATTAAATTTGTGCCTACTAGCTAGAAGATTACTTCTTTTTTTAAGTCAATTAATTAATAACCGTCCAGTTACAAGACGCTTGCGTTATTAAATCAACTCAACAGCAGCACGTTTCATATCCGTAGTTACATTAATATATTTCATGGTTGTCTGAGCTTGCCTATGGCCGGCCAATTCCATTAGCACTTTAAGCGGCACAGACTTGCTAGATAAATGTGTCAAAAAACTACGTCTGCCAGAGTGGCTGCTTGCGCCTTCCAGTCCTGCTGCTTTATAAAGCATGTGAAAGTGATAGCAGGCAGTATTAGCATTAAAACCCGCTCGTTTTTGTGTTGCAAATAAGGGCATCGTCATTGCGTCTGTGTAAGTCACTGCAATTAACTGCTTGGTATCAAATCTCTGTTGTAAGTACATCTGCAATTCTTTGCGAAGCTTGTCAGCAAGTACAACAGTACGTGCGTGTTTGCCTTTCGTTTGTGCTGCAGTTAAATTCACTTCATTTTTAATCGTGCCATCAAGTGCAAGTACATCACCAATCTTTGTTGCTGCGACTTCGCCAATGCGCATTCCTGCCCAATGCGTCATTAAGACCATTGCTCTGTCTCGTGCTGCATGTTTGCGTGTGTTTATATAAAGCAGTAATAAATTTAATTCTTTATCGCTTAGTGTGCGTGCCTGTGCCATTTTTTCATCTCCTAACCAAGTAGTTTCGTTAGCAGTAGTTTGTTTTCTTTTTTTCAAAATCGCGACCAGTTTTTTATAAGTCATATATAAAAGCATTTTCTCTCCAATAATCATGTGGTTAGCTAGTTACTAAGTGCTAAACCAAAGCTTCTACTTAGTTTCTTTGGTTTTAGTATTTACACTTACGCTTGCTAAACTCTTTTCAATTCTTTGTTGTTCTAAGTTTGTTCAGCGTGTTTGTTGTTTGACTGTTTATGTTTAGAAGTTTTAGACAAAGCTTCGCTATTAAAGCCATTCGCTTATTTCTTACTAATTCATGTTCAATAGTTGTTCTTAGCTATAGCTGCTTTCTGCGCCAACTAGCTGTTGAATACTTTGAGGCTGTTTAATGCTGTTAATAGATATAGCATCAGTGTTGCCAACACTTGTTTCTTTCGCCATGTAATCTAACCAACCGTAAGTGTCAGTTAACTTATCAATCTTTATTTGTTTATAAGCAAAGTCACAATCAGCCCATGCTTTACTAATCCATTCGTGTGCTTCGTACAAATAAATTGTCGGCAGATTTCCTACAGCTAAATGCCAATGCAAGCGCTTATCGCTTTTATTTCCACCTTCAAGTGCTGCAATAACTAATGGCTGGGAAAAATGCTTTGTAGACGTTTTGCGTGCATCTTTGCCGTATGCGTAGTATGTGAGCCGCGCATTAAAGTAATTGAGTGTGTCATGTGCAATTGCTTCATCAAGCATTACAAAACGTTCGTTATATTCTCCATCCCAATTCTCAAAGCGTTTTACACATATTTTTGCGCGTTGTTTCATTGTTAGCGTTACAGCGTATTTTAGATATGGGCTGTATTGGTTAATTGTTTGGACTAATCCGTTTCTGTATGTGCTGTGTTTTTGCATAAATGTATTTATACAAACCAAAGGAAACCATAAAAAAACCAAAGTGATTTATTAGTACATAGATATGAACCGACTAGCTGTAAAGCTGAGGGCGACATTTAGGTCGCATTGTTTTGCAGAAGAATTTAAACTGTAGGGTTAGACCTGAAAAAAGTCGCTTGAAGCTAATGCCAGATTGGCTTGCAGAGGTATTGGCAAAAGAAAATAGAGGTAGGAAAACTGTAAATCAGTCACTACTGTTAGCAATTTAACGTGAGGACAAATTGAAATGAATAATTACGAAGGTATTGTTAAATTACAGATGACTACAACAACGACAACAATGACTAAGGTGCAAGTGCAAGCAACTGATGTTTACAAAGCTCAATTACAATTAGAAGCAATGTATGGCAAAGCGAATATTGTACATACGCCAATATTAGTTAAATAAGTTTAAGAATTAAGCGTTACTTAAATGACGATTGGCTAGTTCGCTAAATGCGTGCTAGCCAAAGTTCAGAATCTTTTACTCAGGCGCTTCAATTTTTGTACCATCCTTAAAAATTATTGTGGAAATCTCAAAACTAGACTTTAATTTATCAAAATCTGTATTCCATAATTTCATATGGTCATCCATAAACTGATTAACTTCTAAGCCTGACCCTCTTTCCGTAACTGTTTTCTTAGCATCCACACCATCATCAAACGTCCATCTTAAGTTCAAAATCTTGTCACCAAACAAGTCATTAATTTTTAATATACCCTTAATTCCCTGTATATCTTTATCACCCTTGTTTTCGTAAGCCACATGTAACGTAATAAACTTCTGACCATAATCGCCTTCATCGTTCTGTTTTCCTACTAATGCCACAGTAGTTAATTTTCTGAACTCCTCTTGCTTTAATTTCCGCTCTGCTTCAACTTTTTTTTGTAATTCCGCCGCTTTTGCTTCTTCTGCATTTTGCTTTGCAATCCACTCTTCTTGTTCTTTAATAGCGTTTCCAACAGTTACCCCATCAGCAATTGGTTTGTCATTAAATGCATTCCTCAGCATCCACGCCGAAATTTTCTGACCTTCATCTGCCGTAAGTTTTTGACCTATTTCTTTTTTTTGCTCTTCCGTTAGCTTTCCAATTTCATATGATTTTGGGTCTGAGCATGCGGTCAAATAAAAAGAGCATACTAATATGAAAAATAATGACACTGATGATAGTGATTTCATCGTTAACCCTTAAGCTGTTATTAAATAAAATCTAACATAGCAAGCACTTATAATCAATTTAATAATACTGGTGCCAGGTAAATTATTGTAAGTGCGCTGAAACAATAAGTGGTAGTGTAAAAAGAAGTTTTAAAAAATAAGCGTTACTTAAACGACGATTAGTTAGTGCGCAAGTATGCGCACTAACTGTTTTCAATTCCAATGTCATTACATGACATTGGCACAGGTGAATGCATAAATACTTATATGCTAATATCCGAAATCACAACTAAAACCATACAACCAATTAAACCAATCGCGCCAATAACTCCTGAAAAATCACGCATCAATGCGCTTAAGACGCAAAAGGAACGTGCAAATACAGCGTTAAAAAGCGAACAGCAGCGTCAACAGCGTACTAAAGCAGTCGCAGGAATACAAAAAGCTCAGCAATCACTAGCTAAAATTAATCAGGGTTAATTCTTTGGTTATACATTGCACACCAGCGTTTGCAAACTGGGTATTTTTGAGAGTGAGAAATAACTTAAATTTAATATCTAAAATATTTCTAATATTTTTGTCCGTTTCTAATTTAGTTTGCTATAATGCGCGTCTTGCAAATATTTACCGAAGTTTGCAACTAGCTGTACAAGGGCCGGGTAGCTCAGTCGGTAGAGCAGCGGATTGAAAATCCGCGTGTCGGCAGTTCGATTCTGCCCCCGGCCACCATCTAAATCAAGCTCACTTTATGTGGGCTTTTTTTACGTCTTTAGATTACACAGAATCGTGGTCCGCCCCTTATTCTTTGCTGCATTAATTACCACCAGCACTGACTATGATAGTGAGAGTAAGTACTAAATGTCTTGTCGAGATTGATTTCCGGAAATGAAGTAATTCCTTCGTTGATAATAATCTTGGGTAGGATCACTTTGTAGGTATCTGAATTCGGTAACGGTATTTGGGCAGAAGCATAATAAACCTTGTAAGAATCATCTCCGCCAAATAAATGGTTATGTTTTTTTGTGGCTCCTATCATAGAACGTAAATCAAATTGGTTATCTTTGGGTCGTAATTTACCTTCTCTATAATTTAATGACTGTCCACTAGCAGCTGATATTCGCTCTTCCTCGAATGCCACAGTGATGTTTTCGGGTATTTGAATTGCAAGAAAGACTGTTAGCTGATCTGATGCACATGAATTATCTGCATGAACTAATATTTTTACGTTATCTCGCTCAAAAAAAACAGCATATCTGTTACGCATCTGGATTAATAACTACCCATTTTAGACATATTACCATCTTAAAACACCACTCAGAAATTGTCATCGAAATACTTAAACTATATTCTGTCACCTTTCGGCCGACGACTGCCATATAGAATTAATAAAGGTGACAATTTTGTTACGTTCTGACGAGTCTATACGGGTGAAGGCGGGCCTAAAACAATATATAAATGATGATTTTTAAAGTTGAAAATCCGCATGTCGGCAGTACGATTCCGCCCCCGCCACCATCTAAATCAAGCTTACTTTATGTAGGCTTTTTTACAATGGCTTACCGTGCCAATAATATTTAGCATAAGCGATCCAAAAACTTGGGAGATAATTTTTAATAAAAACACTTGTTTCTTTGATTTAAAATCTTGACAAAAGTTATTAATAATAGGATTATTGAAACGTGTGAGCTTCTGTACACGTTAAAAGTTAAGCATATAAAATTTGTAGTTAAGTAACAGTTTTTAAAACTAATGTATTGAGAATGCAATTAAGTTATTAACACTTATCTGTATTTTCGTGCGAGAGCACATTCGTTTGGCACTTTGCCAAGCATTTCAAAAATGCCAAATTCCATTTTGGCAAATTGGGTCGAATTAATTTGGCTCATCTCAAAAAATTAATCCGTTTTAAAACTTGATTTTAAAAGACTCAGTATCCATTGCTGCGTCCTGCTAGGACATTTTTGTCCGGATTTCTCTATGGGTTTACGCCCTTTCAAAACAGGCTTAATCGCCTAAACGTCAACCCCTCCAATCGGACCATTTTCCACGCATTAAAACGCGTCCCATCGAGACTGGGCTATTTCTCGTTCTGACTTCATCCCCAACAGGGGAAAAACAGTAGCCAATCGCATCCTAACTGCCGGCATAGTATAAGAATTTAGTTAGGGAACAAGAGCATGGGTGCTCTTCGGGTCTTTACCGGACATTGTCTGGAATTGCTGCTACAGGCTCAATTGACCATTAACACTTACCAACGGTACTCACCCAAATGATTATTTTCTAGTAGAGGAGGATTTATGCGCGATCTAAATTATGAAATTAATAAGTTATGTGAAAGAAACAAAGATGGAAGCAAGTCAACTCAGGCAAATCGTAAGGAAATTCTTAACCAAATCGCTAACCAGATTCATGCCTTAGGGTTTAGGAATTTGAAGCTTGGTAATATCAAACCTAAACACATTGAAGCTCTAGTTAATCATTGGCTACTGGAAGGCCTAGCACCAGGCACGTTAAAGAATAGAATGAGTTGCCTGCGTTGGGTTGCTGAAAAGTTAAATAAACCTTCACTAATTGCAAAAGACAATTCCCATTATGGAATAGATCGCAGAACCTATGTCACCAACATATCAAAAGCCTGTGATCTTGACCTAGAAAAGCTTGAAAAAATTACTGATTCATATGTGAAATTATCATTGAAACTACAAGAACTGTTTGGCTTGCGCCGTGAGGAATCGATCAAATTCATTGCTGAATGGTCGGATCGTGGTGACCACATAGTTCTTAAGGCTAGCTGGTGCAAGGGTGGACGCAGTCGTGAGATTCCAATTAGAAATGAACAGCAGCGCAATTTGCTGAATGAAGTTAAATCTTTTAGCAAGGGAAAGAGCTTAATCCCAATCAATTTATCTTATGTTCAACAAATGAATCGCTATAAAGATCAAACTGCTAAAGCGTGCTTGTGCAAAATGCATGGATTGCGTCACGCTTTTGCACAATTACGTTATCTTGAACTGACAGGACGACTAGCGCCAGCTGCCGGTGGAAAAACATCGAAAGAGTTGACTGCTGAAGAGAAAGTTTTAGATAAGCAAGCAAGACTGATTATTAGTAGGGAACTTGGTCATGAAAGAGAGCAAATTACCGCTGTATATTTGGGTAGGTAAGAATTCATCTTAATTATGACAATAAAAAACAATCACCGGCGTCCTGACAGGACTCTTAAAAACTTTTAATAAACAATAGGTTAAAAAAATTATTTATTGCAAAATATATAAAGCCATATAAAATCTGTTGTTATCAATATCACGAAATACTTCAGGTGGTGACATGAGTAACAAGATTGATTTGAATGTAATAGAAGGACATAGGGATAAACTAGAAGACCAGATTTCACATGCTCTATTCACTATTTTCGATCAAAAAATATTAGAAGATAAATTAGATGAAATTCATATAAAGCTGGCATATAAAGGCAAACTCATGCTTGTTTCCGATATCTCCAAAAGAAATCTACCGAGCAATTCTTGTTATAAGGTGATAAATAAAGACATTCTCTAGTGCAATTCATGGATGTTATTTATTAAATAAGCATATTTGACAACTTAAACAAGTTAGGTTGTTACTTCTTGATGTAGTTAATACGTAAAGGTAGGGGTTAAGTGGATAAACTACTAGCTGCGATTTCATTGATCTTGTTTGTCTTTTTAATCATGACACCTATTATTCTATTGATTAACTATCGTTTTAATGATGATCAGGAAAAGATTGCTGACTTATCTGAAGCGAATTTAATAAAACTGAATATTAAAAAAGATTTGCTAAATCTGCTGGATTTATGGATTCAGCAAAATAATCTAAACCATGATCAGATTGCCAATAACCTTGCAGTGAACTTAAAAGTTGTATCCGATATTGTGCATCAGTGCTTGGACAAGTTCACAATAGATCGTCTTATGGATCTGGTTCTAAAAGCTGGCATGACACCTAAACTAGTAATCTCAAATAGAGATAAATAATAATCAAAACAAATAGATTGCCCTTAAGAAATAAAAATCTAGAAAATCCCCTGGTTTTGTAATCACAATATTTCGAGTGAAATAAGCGCTATGCAGCTAGTGGCTGTATTTCTTTTTCAATTATGCTTCCTACTTCTCGTTCTGCTTGCTTCAGCTCGTAGCTAGTTTGAAGATTAAGCCAGTATTGCGCCGTTGTATTGAAGTAACGTGCCAGGCGTAACGCTGTATCAGTTGTAATGCCACGTTTTTCTCTCACCACATCGTTAATCCTTGGCGCTGGCACACGCAGATGTATAGATAGCGCATTGGGGGTCATACCCAAAGGCTCTAAATATTCCTCCCTAAGAATTTCGCCGGGGTGGATTGGGCGCATATTGTTCTTTACCATTTCATACTCCTTTTAGTGGTAATCCACTATTTCAATTGCTTCAGGACCGGCGTCAGTCCATATAAAACAAACACGCCACTGATCATTAATCTTTATGCTGTACTGCCCTTCGCGGTTGCCAGATAATTGTTCTAACCTGTTACCCAGTGGTGATCGCAAGTCTCGTAACTCAACAGCATCATCCAGCATTTGTAACTTTCGCTCAGCAACACTTTGAAAGTTTTTAAATCGCTTCGGTTGCCTTCCCTCATAGAGAGCTTGCGTCTCTGCGCATCGAAAAGATTTAATTGTCATAAGCAATGGTATAACGATACTAGTTAAACGTCAATCATTAATAACAAGATGCAGATTCATATCTTATTTGTTGTTTTGTTTATTTTTTTGTTAGATTTGCTACTTATTTACCAGCCTTGTCACTTAATGCATTTAAACTCTTTACTTTAAAAGTGGTCCCAAGAAGCATGCGCATAACTCAGCTGATTGTTATCTTTTTGTTGGCAATAGGCATTGTCAGTTGCAGCTTGGTTAAAACGGCTTACAACAATGCGCCTGAAGCCATGCACTGGTGGCTGGATGACTATTTTGATTTCACAGGACCACAAAACAAGAAACTAAAGCCAGCCTTGCATGCACTGCATAATTGGCATCGCCAAACGCAACTTCCGCTTTACGTTGAAATGCTACAAAAGGTTCAAAGCCACTTAAGTAAAGAAGAAATTGATTCGAGCACCGTATGTGAAACCATGAAATCCATGCAAGATATGATGCAGAACATACAACTTGAAACCAGTTCTACAATTGTCGAGGTGGCGCCATTGCTATCTGATAATCAATTAAGCTATTTTCAAAAAATGCTACAAAAACGTACCATAAAGTGGAAATCAGAATGGCTACAAGAAACACAAGAAGAGCAAATTGAAGCCCGCTTGGAAAAAACCATAGATTACGCCGAAAGAGTTTATGGTAATTTGAACAAGTCTCAAAAAAACATGCTAAAACAGAAGTTATTGGCGTCAAATTATAAAGCTGAAATTAGCTATACTGAAATACTCAGACGCAATGAAGATGCATTGCAAATTGTGACATCTTTAAAGCAGGGAAACTTGGATCAGGAGCAAAAACAAACCCTTGTTAAACAAGGATTTGAACGTTTAAGAAACAGTCCTGACCCAGTCTATCAAAACTACGCAAATCAAATAAAACAAGGCAGTTGCGAGATGATTGCAGACTTGCATGCTACGACTGACCTAAAACAAAAACAGCATGCAATAGCATGGCTAGAGAGTTTTATAACTGCGTTCAAGAGCCTCGCACTTAACAAACCCTAATGTAATAGTTAAATGACTTCCAGCAAAGCTGGAGGCTTATTAGGTGAGCCCCTCAAGACCGCAAGGGTCTTCACTCCCTCCCCTTTGCAAGGGGAGGGAATAATATTACTGAATTTGGATTTTCATTATTATATGACCGACGTATAGGTCAAACCTTGCGAGTCCCCCGGCAAAGCCGGGGGGGTTACCTTATTAAATTATCCTTGCCTTCACTTTATTTAATTATTTTTTTAAACTTGATTCTAGTCAAGCACTTAAATCAGATTACTTACTATCATTCACTTGCAGCATTAGTAAATCAAATACCGTTAACTTGCCCATATTTGATACACCCCGATAGGTATGAAGGCATATGAATACCAAGATAAAAGCTCAAGATTATCGAAAGTTACCATTGGTGTACGCTTGCTCTGGATGTTCAAGCGCAGCACAGGCTGCCAATTACATTGCGCTTAAGCTTGACCGTGAGGGTGATGCGGAGATGTCTTGTATTGCAGGGGTAGGCGGCAATGTGCCGCATTTGGTGAATATTGCCAAGTCTGGGCGCCCTATTATCGCTATTGATGGCTGCCCGTTGGCTTGTACGCTGCACTGCCTTTCTGAACGCGGCCTCAGCGCCGACTTTCATTTATTGCTACATGAGCATGGTGTTAAAAAAAAGTACCACGCCGGATTTGATCAGAAGCACGCTGATCTGATCACAGCTGACATTGCAATAAAGGCACACCAGTTATGTTAGGTCAGTCTAAAACCGATCGCTTTGAGTGGTTGGCATAACTATTAATAAACGCTTGCAAAGTACACTCAACTTTAGGAAAGATAAATATGTTAAATAATCACCTTCATTTAATGCCTGAGCAGATTTATCCATTTGATGCCCGCGGCGTTGCCAAACGTTTCCGCCATGCGGCAATTTTTGGTGCGCTAGATGCACTGACTAGCGGCGAGACGATGCGCTTTATTAACGACCATGATCCATTGCCACTGTTAAGTCAGTTAGAACAACGATACGGAGCAGCAGTCAGCTTTCAATATAGGCAGCGTGAGCCTGGTCAGATTGTGATTGATTTTATTAAAACTTAGTCTATTTTGATTAAATCAGCAATCATCGATTTTTACCCGAACCCCCAGTACCGATAGCAATACCCGACTAATTTACTAAACATCACAATACAGTGCATGTACTTTTCACCCGCACTGGATTAGTGCGCGAAACATTCAATTAAGCAGATATCAATGCAATAACCCTACTTATGAGATGGCATGCCGCTTGCTTTTACTAAAGTAACATTAAAAAGCAAAGCGGTGATCCATCATGAATAGTCCTACTATGAACTGCTTCGATGAAATGCATTCCAGCCCGACGGGAGTGCGTTCACTCTATGCAAATTATGCAAAATGGTTGCACAACGTACCGGCTGAGCAACTGGAAAGTAAGCGCAAAGAGGCTGAGCTTTTATTTCGACGCGTGGGTATTACGTTTAACGTATACGGTGAGGATGCGGGTACTGAGCGATTGATCCCGTTTGATGTGATTCCGCGTTTGTTAGCCAATGATGAATGGCAAGTGCTGTCGAAAGGTGCGATTCAACGCGTAAAAGCGCTGAATATGTTTTTGCATGATATTTATCATGACCGCGAAATTATCAAGGCAGGCATCGTTTCTGAAAGCATCCTGACACATAGCCAGTATCGCCCTGAAATGTTTGATGTAGATGTGCCGGGCGGCATTTATGCGCACATCGCCGGAATTGATATTGTGCGTACCGGTGAAAAACAGTTCTATGTGCTGGAAGATAACCTGCGCACGCCGTCAGGGGTTTCTTACATGCTGGAAGACCGCAAGATGATGATGCGGCTGTTCCCAGAGTTATTCCGCCGTTATTCAATCGCGCCGGTTGAACATTACCCTCACGTGTTAAAAAACAATTTACGTGCAGTCGCTCCGGCAGGTGTAAAAGACCCTACGGTCGTGCTGCTGACGCCGGGTGCATATAACAGCGCCTATTTTGAGCATGCGTTTCTGGCACAGCAAATGGGGGTAGAGCTGGTTGAAGGGCAGGATTTATTCGTACGCGGCAATGCGGTATATATGCGCACTACAGAAGGTCCCAAGCGCGTGGACGTCATCTATCGTCGGCTTGATGATGAGTACATTGATCCGCTCGCATTTAATCCTGACAGCATGCTCGGCGTGCCGGGCTTGTTCTCGGTGTACCGCAATGGTGGTGTCACACTGGCCAACGCCGTTGGCACCGGAGTCGCTGATGACAAGTCTACCTATATCCGCGTACCTGAAATGATCAGATTCTATTTAAGTGAGGAACCGATTCTATCCAATGTACCAACTTTTGAATTAAGCAAAAAAGATGATCTGGCTTATGTGCTGGATAAGCTGCCCGAGCTGGTGGTGAAAGAGGTTCAAGGTTCCGGCGGGTATGGCATGCTGGTGGGCCCAACCGCAAGTAAGCAGGAAATCGCTGACTTCCGTGTGCGCATTCTGGCTGACCCAAGCAACTATATTGCGCAGCCCACGCTGGCGCTTTCAACTTGCCCAACTCTGGTTGAACAAGGCATCGCGCCGCGCCATGTAGATTTAAGGCCATTTGTGCTTTCCGGTGAAACGGTTACTTTAGTGCCGGGCGCGCTGTGCCGTGTCGCGATGCGCGAAGGTTCTTTAGTGGTTAATTCCTCACAAGGCGGCGGTACAAAAGATACCTGGATATTGCAGAAAAATTCTGCTCAAGAAGTCGCAGAAATTAAGCAAGCGCTAATAAATGAGGTGGCTGTATGTTAAGCAGAACCGCAAATCATTTATTCTGGATGGCGCGTTATATTGAGCGTGCTGAAAACATGGCCCGCATTCTGGATGTAACCGCGAACATGGCTTTAGTGCCTAACGCCGCACTAAGCGAAGCTGCTTTGTGGCAGCCGGCATTGGAGATTTCAGGCAATGCCGAGGCATTTATGCATAACTCCAGCGACTATACGGCAAGCAAGGTGATTCATTATCTGGCGATGGATCCGGAAAACCCGTCCAGCATTTATTCTGCCTTATACAGTGCGCGTGAAAATGCACGCGCGGTTCGTGTTGCGATGACCTCAGAAACCTGGGAAAACATTAATGCACTGTGGCTGGAATTCAGCCAGTTTGAGGGCAAAGACCTGGCTGAAGAAGGCTTGCGCGAATTCTGTGACTGGGTAAAGGCACGCTCACATTTATTCCGTGGCGTTAGTTTTGGCACCATGCTGCGCGATGATGCTTTTCAGTTCCTGCGCCTAGGTACATTTATAGAACGTGCCGACAACACAGCGCGCCTGCTGGATGTGAAATACCACTTACTGCTACCGCAGGAAGAAGAAATTGGCGGCGCTGTAGATTATTACGAATGGAGCGCCATATTGCGTTCGGTATCTGCTTTTCAGGCCTATCAAAAGGTTTTTAATGACACGATCCAACCCTGGCGCGTTGCTGAACTGCTGGTGTTGCGTAAGGACATGCCACGCTCGCTGCATGCCTGCTTTGCTGAAATTACCTCTATTCTGGAAAACTTAACCACCGGCCGTCATATTGAATGCAAGAGAATTGCGGGGGAAATCAACGCGAGCTTACTGTATGGACGCATGGACCGTATTTTTCAGAATGGTTTGCATGAGTTTCTGACTGCATTTATTGAGCGCAACCATCAATTGGGAGCCGAGATACAAAGCAGCTTTTTAAACATTCATGCGGCTTGACCTGCACCCACTCCATTTATAAAGAATACTAAAACCAGATGCAATTCAGCATACAACATACAACCGAATACAGTTACAGCCAGCCGCTTAACTACAGTATTCAGCAACTGAGGCTAACGCCACAGGATGGCTTTGGCCAGCGCGTCAGGAGCTGGTCGATTTCAGTCAATGGTCAGCTAAGCCAGCATCAGGATACCTATGGCAATCTGGTGCACACCATGGTGCTGGATGGCAACCATACGGAAATTAAACTCATTGCAAAAGGCGAGGTTGAGACCGGATTAGCGATGGTCGCAACGCAGGAAAAGCTGCCGCTGACAATTTATTTACGCAACACACCGCTGGCCGTAGCAGATGCGCAGATTAAGGCTTTTGCAGAGCCGTTCGGCCCTTTAAATACGATTGCAGACCTTGAGAAACTGAGCGCGTCGATTATCGAGCAAGTACCTTATGTGAAAGGCGGCACCGGCGTTTATACCACCGCCGCCCAAGCGTTTGCCGCCAGAACCGGCGTTTGCCAGGACCACGCACATATATTCATCGCATGCTGCCGCAGCTTAGGCGTGCCTGCACGTTATGTCAGCGGCTACCTGTTCACCGATGACGGCCATTTATCTGAAAGCCACGCATGGGTCGATGCCTGGCTAAGCGGTATTGGATGGGTCAGCGTAGACGTATCTAATCGCTGCCTGGCAAATGTCTCATATGTCAGGCTGGCAACCGGGCTGGATTACCACGATGCCTGCCCGGTAAGCGGCGTAAGAGTTGGCGGTGGCATGGAAACCATGCAGGTTGGCGTCAATGTGTGGCAACTAGGCTGGGACGAAAACAACCGTCAATTGAAGAAACAAATTGAACAGACACAGCAATAAATTGCATCAATAATTAGATCCAAAGAATTTAAGGAATTTTATGACTTACTGCGTTGCCCTTTTAGTTGATGAAGGATTAGTGCTGGCTTCTGATACGCGCACTAACGCCGGCGTCGACCAGGTCGGGATCTTTCCTAAAATGCATCATTTTGAAGTGCGTGGCGAGCGCATGATTACCTTACTGACTGCCGGTAATCTGGCGATTACTCAATTAGTGGTAAATCGCTTACGCGAAGCGGTTAAGCGCGATGATGGCGCCCACCTCAATAACATTGATAGTTTGTTTGATGCTGCCAGTTTAGTCGGTGATGAAGTTCGCTTCGCCTTTGAACGTGATGCAGAACACCTTAAAAACCATAACGCCGATTTTCATGCCAGTATCATTGTCGCCGGGCAAATCAAAGGTGAGAGAGCAAGATTATTCAACGTTTACAACGCAGGTAATTTTATTGAATCCAGCATTGAAACGCCTTATTTCCAGATTGGAGAAACCAAATATGGCAAGCCGATTATTGACCGCGTGATTAAACATGACACCGGCATGATGGATGCAGTGAAGTGTGTACTGATTTCATTCGACTCCACAATACGCAGCAACATTTCAGTGGCTCCGCCGATAGATCTGATGCTATATCGCAAAGATAGTTTCCATGGTGATTGCCATCAACGTATTACCGAAAACGATGCGTATTATTCCTTGATACGCAAAGGCTGGTCAGAAGGTCTCAAGAACGTATTTAAGCAATTACCTAATCCGGATTGGTGCTAAATTGCTACCCGTGATTTTTAGTTCTACTGCTGATATTCATGATGTTTCGATTGCGATTCGTGATGCGGTTGCCCCAGTGTTTTTATTAACTGGCATAGGCTCAATTCTTGGTGTTCTGGTGAATCGATTAAGCCGATCAATTGACCGGGCCAGACTGATTAACGCAATGAATGATGAGCAGTTTTTCAAGTTTGCAGATGAACTGGATATTATCGCTAGAAGAACCAGATGGATGCGCTGGTCAGTTGGGCTATTCATCTTTGCCGGCTTATGTGTAGCGATATCAATTGCTTCGGTATTTATCAGCGTGGAATTACAGCTGAATTTAACGCATTTTGTATTGATTACATTTATTACCGCCATGCTCTCTCTAACGATAGGATTACTTTGCTTTCTAAGAGAGATTATTTTAGCCTCAAAAGAGGTAATCACATCTAGCCGTCAAATGCCTTCGTGCTGAAAATTGCTATATCAATCATTCGATTCTGCATGGTCACCATATATAATGAAGCTCATAGCAATATGCTCAAGACTCATCAATAGCAATCGAACTCAGCCAAGGCACATGACCGCCATGCCACATAAACAAACGAATAACCCTTTACATGGCATTACGCTGGAAACCATAGTGACTCTATTAGTGGCTCATTATGGATGGAACGGCCTAGCTGAGCGCATACCTGTAAATTGCTTCAGCAATGACCCTAGCATTAAATCAAGCTTGAAGTTTCTACGCAAAACACCTTGGGCGCGCGATAAGGTCGAAGCGCTTTATTTGCTGACACTAAATGACTCTGAATAGTTAAATATCAACATGTGCCAACTGTACACGCTAAAAAACTATTCGCCAAAAGTGGATTACCCACCCTTTTTATAAGTAGCTATGAGTTCGCATTTCGCGATGATGTGTCCTTGCATCGCTTTTTCTAATGTTGCTTTTGTAGGAAAGTGCAAGTCTGACAGAATAGTGTCGAGTGCATACAGCTTGTGAAAATATCTGTGCCGCCCGATAGGTGGGCATGGGCCGTGATAGGTGGTTTGCTGCGCATCGTTAAGGCCGCTGAGAGTACCTGTCGGCAGATCGTCAGCTCCTGAGTTTAGACCCGTTGTATTCGGCGGAATGTTATACAAAATCCAGTGCACCCAGGTCATTTTAGGGTCATCTGGGTCTGGTGCGTCAGGGTCATCAATAATGAGTACAAGACTTTTCGCCTGTGCAGGTACGTCAGTCCATGATAAAGGTGGAGACTGATCAGCACCCTCGCAGGTGTGGAGTTTGGGAATATCGGTAAACGGTAGAAAAGCGCTAGAAGTCAGCTTCATAATCACCTGCTTTCAGCAGCACAGCCAATTACAATGCCATACCGATTTTAAAATTAAATCATTAACTGGTAATCATAAATACGTGGACTATTAATAATCCGGCAGTGTTTATCCGAGCATCCGTTCGCATTGAGATTTTAGTAAGACTTGCCTGCAAAGCAGGGTTAGTTGCACTTATGCCTGTGGTAATCGAATTGTGTATGAGCTCATATACTTCGACGTGCTCAGATCAGCAATGACCACAATCAGACTTACTTTTGCATTACTAGAATCCATCAACGTTAATATCTATAACATTGATGGATTCTAAAAAAATGATAATTACTCTACAGCTGCTTCTGGCTCGGCAGGTGCAACTGCTGCTGGTTGAGCACCCTCAATTTTCTGGTTGAGCAGCAAAATTTCAGCCTGAGTAATGGACGTTACCTCATTAGCTTGCTTAACAGCTCCTAAAGCTACTATCAGCGCTAATAATGCAATGACAAATGTAACCGCAATCCAGATGCCGAATCTTTCCGGTTCAATAATGTGTTTTATATCAGCCATATTCTTACTCCTTTTTGTTAAAAAATAATTAAATCACCAACTACACGTTTCCTACCTAAAAAAGCGGTTTTACACCAGATCTATCTTCTGGCGCATTAAGCGCCAGCTGCATTGCTTTTACCTGATATTCGTAATGCGCAAGCTGAGTCACCATATCTTTACCTAGCACTACTCTTACACTCACGTTAGCGCGCATATCATTACGCTCAACCAGTTTGGGTGCATCTAGCAATTTAGACTGCAAAAGCTGCGCCTGCGCTTCATAACCAGAGCGATAATAAATTTGTGTGGTTTTAGTCTTGTATGGTTTTTGGTTAGTCAAACGCGCCGCTGCATAACCCTGCCCGCGCAGAAATTTGCTTACTTTGCCTGCCGCACCGCTTACACCGTTGCCATTTGCCACTTCAAGCCTTACTTTTTGCAGATCCTGCGAACCTTCCACTGAAGCAACTTGCACCGTCTCCGCACTTTGCGGCCGTAGCTGCAGTTCTGAAACATGTGGTGCCACTGCTACTAATTTGGCACGACTTTCCTCTACCGGCAAAACCAGCGATGCCGAGTTTGCTGTCCTGATTACACCTCTATCTTTAGGTATTGCCAGTATTTGCGTATCCTGCGCTAAAGTCGTTGTAACACTCGTATCTGCGACTGGTACTTCAGCAATATTGGTAACATTGGCTGGCGCGCTCTGCGTAGGCGCTACTGCTTTAGTGTTATCAGGTTTTTCAACACTGATTGCTTCAGCAAAAGCCAGGGCTGATCGCGTAGTGTTACCAGCCTTTGCGTAGGCTTGTCCAAGATTATTAAGTGCACGCTGATTTTTTGGATCAAGCGCAGTTGCCTGCTGTAATGCCTTTACTGATTCTGCATACTCGCCCTGCAAATAATAGGCATAGCCCATATTGCTGTATAAATGCGCAGCCTTTGGCGCCTGCTGAATAGCGGCTTGAAATGCCTCAATAGCCTCACGGTATTTACCCTGCCTTGAGTAGACAACACCAAGGCCGTTACGCGCCTCAACAAAGTTAGCATCCGCATTCAGTGCTTTTAAATAGGCGTTAACTGCCTCAGTAAAACGGTTCTGGCCTTGATAATAACGGCCTAATTGATACATTGCCTCAGGCTTATCGTTACTGCTTTTAGTAACTGCAGTCGTCTTTATGGTCCATGGTGCAGCACTGGTGCTTTGGTTAGATGCGCAACTACTCATCAATGCAATGCAGCACACTGCAGGTAAAATTTTATGTTTAGCGTTCATTTTAAAACCTCCAAACTGAATAACAACATCTACTGACCCGCCATTGTTGGCAGCAAAATACGATTGATACTGATAAACGCAGGGCCTAGCAACACCAGAAGCATCGATGGGAATATAAAGAAAATCAACGGAAACAGCAGTTTCAATGCAATTTTAGCAGCCGCTTCCTCTGCACGCAGGCGACGTTTAGTACGCAGATTCTCTGCATGCACGCGTAGCGCTTGAGCAATACTAGTACCGAAACGATCTGACTGCACCAGCATAGCCACCAGCGTATCGATATCCTCAACCCCAGTTCTAAGTGCCAGATTACGCAACGCTCTTTCACGCGAGCTGCCTGCTCGTAATTCAAGGTTAATTAAATGCAGCTCATCGCCCAATATCGGGCTAATCATATGCATCTCTTCACTAACTCTGGCAAGAGCAGCATCCAGCCCCAAACCAGACTCTACGCATACAATGATCAAATCCATTGCGTCAGGAAAACTGTCGAGAATTTCACGTTTCCTATAGGCGATACGACGCTCTAAAAATACATTCGGCAAAAAATAGCCCAGTCCGGCAGAAGTTACGATGAACAGCAATAAAAGATTTGCCGGATATTTTGTTCCACTGATCGTAAGATAAAGAATCAATATAACCGGCAACGTAAATGTAAGCACTGTTTTAGCCAGAAAAAATATCATAGGCGCACTTTCACTACGATACCCGGCATTCATAAAGCGAATGCGTAATTGAGAAGACTCCCACCCCTCTTTTGGCACAGAAAGCAATGCAACAGGCTTAGTCAATTCAATGATTCGCCCTACCCATGGCGAGATTTTTGATTTCTGATCAATTTCAGTTTCTATACCACTACCTGTTTTCACAATGCGCAGTCGATCCTGCAGGGTCTTGGTATTAAACTGCGTCAAAATCACCAGTGCGACCACAAATACAGTAAGAAAAATTAGCGCTAGATAAATGATTTGTATGGTATTCATGTTTTTCTCAATTCATTAATCTACTTCAAACCCTGATTTTAATTATTCGGGACATCGCAAAAATACCCAGCACCATCATGCACAACGCAATAATACTCATTTTGATACCCATCGGATCTGTCCAAAGCGCACTCAAAAATTTAGGGTTAACTGCGTGCAATGTAATGCCAAGAACAAAAGGAAGTAAGGTCAATATCCAAGCAGACAACTTGCCTTCTGCGGATAGTACGCGAATGGTTCCCATCAGTTTTAAACGCTCTCTGATAATCGTGCTGATATTGCCAAGTAGTTCAGACAGATTACCGCCGGTTTCATGTTGAATCAGCACTGCAATCACAAAATAGCTAAGGTCCGTGCTCGGCACGCGCGCACCCAAGTTTGTTAAAGCTTCTTGTGTTGATATGCCGTAATTGATTTCCTCAAAAACTGTTCTGAACTCTGACGCTATCGGCTCTGGCATTTCGTTACCCACCATACGCAAAGCACTCGGAAATGCATGCCCTGCCCGCATAGCACGTCCCATCAAGTCCAGCGCATCTGGCAATTGGTTTTCAATGACAGTCATGCGTTTAGTTTTCGCGCTGAAAACATATATCAAGGGAAGCGCACCGGCAGCAAGTGCAACGATAATCAGCAGGAACAAAGGCATACTTAGAAATATAGCAATCAGGATGCCAAGGAAAGCAGATATGACAGTGATGCCGAGATAAGCCGCCACACTAAGATTCAAGCCAGACTGCAACAGCAATCTATCTAGCAGATGGATTCTTGGAATACTGAGTAATAAATTCTGCAAGCCCGGGCTTTGTGCAAGTAAACGCTGCTTGGCCAGAGTCGTGCCCTGCCCACTGCTACCGCCAGCCGATATCGCCTGCAAGCGCTTGGCAATCCGAGTTTTCTCTGGTCCTTTGTAGGCATTCCATGTCAGGTATGCACCTTCCAGAAAAAGTACGACCGCAAAGAAACCTAAAACTACAAACAAATAATAAAGAAAGTCCACGTCAGCCTCCTATTCAAAAAGGACTGTTGGATCAAATAATTCATCAGACACCTTAACGCCATGCGTACGCAAGCGCTCAACAAAGCGTGGGCGAATGCCTGTCGCCTTAAAGTGCCCTTTCACAGTGCCATCTTCTGCAACACCAGTTTGTTCAAAGGTAAAAATGTCCTGCATGGTAATGATATCGCCCTCCATGCCGGTAATTTCCTGAATGCTGGTTATTTTACGTTTACCGTCACTCAAACGTGTCAGATGCACAACGGCAGTAAGTGCTGAACTGATCTGCTCGCGCATGGCTTTTGGCGGCAAATTGAACCCTGCCATACCAAACATATTTTCCAGCCGGGTCAGCGCATCACGTGGCGTGTTGGCGTGCACTGTTGCCATAGAACCCTCATGGCCTGTATTCATGGCCTGCAGCATATCTACCACCTCAGCACCACGCACCTCACCTACGATGATACGGTCAGGACGCATACGCAAACTATTACGTACCAGCATACGCGGTGTAACCTCCCCCTTACCCTCAATATTTGGCGGGCGCACTTCAAGACGTACAACATGCGGCTGTTGCAGTTGCAACTCTGCGGCATCCTCAATCGTAACAATACGCTCTGAAACCGGAATACTGGCCGACATAATGTTAAGTAATGTAGTTTTACCGGTACCGGTACCACCTGAAATCAGAATGTTGACTTTGGCCTTCACCAAACCCTGCAATATTTCAGCCATAGGTGGTGTCAAACTTTTATTTTCAATAAAGTCTTTCATCTGTAGTGGTATCAATGCAAAACGACGAATAGACATTAATGCACCGTCAACAGCCAACGGCGGAATAATTACATTGACGCGAGACCCATCAGGCAGGCGCGCATCTACCATCGGGCTCGATTCATCCACGCGGCGACCTACACCTGAAACAATTTTATCGATAATCTTGAGTAAATGCGCTTCACTCTCAAAGCGCACATCGGTCAGTTCCAGCTTACCCCTGCGCTCTACATAAACCTGCCGGTAGGTATTTACCAGAATATCTGAAACCGTTGAATCTGCCATCAGCGTTTCCAACGGGCCCAAGCCTAAAACTTCATGCTGAATATCGCGCACCAGATTCATGCGCTCTGAGTCATTAATCGCAATCGTTTCTTCAGTCAGCAAACGCTCAACCAGCGTTTTAAGTTCCTCTCGCAAGCGGTCGCCCGACATGCTTTCCATCATGGCCAGATCAACGCGATCAAGCAGTTTGCGATGGATGCGCGACCTTAATGCCTGATATTCCTGATAGCCCATAAACCCATACTGTTGCGGCGCTTGTGCCTGAGCTGTGATTGAAACCGGAGCCTCATCTTTTTTAATTTCTTCTAATCTATCGCGCAGTGACATAATTCTTATCCTTCCTTGAATCAGCATGAGTTAGCTGATTTTTATTTCTGATTACCATTGCTGATTTTCTCAGCCAAATAATTTGGAAAGCCAACCGGTTTCCTTCGAGCCTTGTATCTGCGTTAGTTTCTCCGCAATATCCTCTAGACTTTTGGTAACCGTGTCATGCTTGGAAATTTTCATAATTGGCACACCTTGATTAACAGATGCTGAAACCGCAGCGTAGCTATTAGGAACACGCTCATACACCTGCATTTCTAAAGTTGCTTCCACATCCCGCACATCAATGTCACTGGCTTTCTCATAACGGTTGATCAGCAGATTAATTTTTGCTTTTGGGTAGCCCAATGAAAGCAAAATTTTAATCAGACGTTTAGAGTCTCTGATAAACGGCAACGTCTGCTGTAACACCAGAAAAATGTTATCTGCATGATCCAGTGCCTTCAGGCTATTGGAATTCAAATTGCGGCCTATATCAAGGATTACAAAGTCATATTGGCGTTTAGCCAATTTAATTAGCGTATCAATATGCTGCGGCTTTACCTCTACCGCACGCTCTGCATCTTCAGGAGCGGCCAGCACACCGAAATTTGGCAAAATCTGCACCATGGATGAAGACAGTAAAGAAGCATCCAGCCGTGTAATATTGCTTGCAACATCAGCAAGCGTGTTGGGCGGAACATGGTCAGACAAAAATAAGGCTGCATCACCAAACTGCAGGTTTAAATCCAGCAATGCTACCTTGATATCACTATGTGTAGCAGCCAAAATATAACCCAGATTACACGCTAAAAATGTAGCCCCACTACCGCCCTTGCCGGAGGTGAATACAATCACCTTGCCTTGTTTTGTTGCAGCCGCATAATTTGATTTGCTCTCTACACGATGCACCGCACGTAGCAACTCTTCATTGACCAAAGGCAGTTTTAATACATCTTTAACACCAATGCGTAACGCGCTAATCAAAAACTCCTGAGACACAGTCTCATTCAACATAATAAAACCCGTACTCGGGTACTGCATGCAAACTTGCTCAAGCGCTGCCAGGTCTTTTGCATCAACGCCGGACTCATCCAGAATAACCACATCAGGCTGTTCTTTATTGATAAGGTTAATAATATTAACGGCCTTATCCAGAGTGCCATCAAACAGATAAAAAGCGCGCTGTGGATTTTCTTCGAGCAGAACCCGGCGAATCCCCTCCATCAGCGACTTGTTAGGTGAAATTATTGTTATTTTCATTTGCTTCATTTTTATTTTTTGAATCCAATTAATTTAACCAGAATATCCCATGCTTTCTGCGGGCATAGTGACCGTTGATGCTGGAATAGGTATGCTTAAATCAATTACAAAGGGATTTGCCTCCGAAAATGGAAATGCTGTCACCCTAACCCCTGAAAATAAGCCAACCATGGGCACGTAAGTCGCATTCGTAATTGATACTCGCACATACGCGATACAATTATAAGCTCCGCTAGGATCCAGACATGCTGAAATATTCTCCGATGGGCCCGGCGGCAAGTTGCCTGATGTAATTTCCACCCTATCCGTTCCCAGATACTCAATATCTATGTTATTCACAGTAATTTCTGCTCCCGCAGGCATTGCCGTACCGCCAAACAGTGCCAATGTCTTGGCAGGGCTTGTGCTTGAGTTATCTACCCACCGCACAACCGCCTCTCTGGCAGCGCGCCGAGTCACCTCTTGCACCGTATTGAACATGTAAAACATTCTGCCGAACTCCAGAATGCCAAACAGCAATATAAACAGCAATGCAGCCACAAGTGCGAACTCAACCGCCGCCACACCTCGCTGGTTAAGAATCCTTGCTTTTTTAGAGAGATTTATCATTATCAGCATGATTTCATTCTCACTTCATATACCGCATCGTGGTTGCCGTTGTAAGCGTCGTGCTCCAGGTTTTAGCACCAGTAGGGATAATAATGGGAATCCAACTACCGATGGTGATGGGATAATCCTCAATACTTACCGTCACGTAACTTGGCGTGACACAATCTACTGGATCACACGTCACATCTACGTAATCGATTAAAAAGTCCGGCACATTAGCTGCATTCACAGCGGTGAGCACCATTGCTTTCGCGTCATCTTTTACAGCATTATCCACTGCCAACGCAGGGGCAGGGTTTGCCCGGCTGTTAGAAACATAGCGCGCAGCATCGCGCGTACTTTTAGCCAGTGCGTCGTAGTACCAGAAAGTTCTGCCAAATTCGATAATGCCCGCCACAATCATCAGCAAAGGAATAATTACCAAGGCAAACTCAACAGCAGCAGCTCCACGCTGCCGTTGCGGTATCGAATTAGCTTTAATATTTAAAGTCGACATATGCATAGCTATCTATAAAGCTTGATATCACTAGTCGGTAGCGGCGTTGGCAAAAGGCCGCCGAACTCAACAAATATTTCATTACCAGACGTATTTGATTTTCGCTGCATAAAAAATTTACCTACTCCCACTACCGTTGCGGGCCTGCACACACCTCCAGCGGCTGAGCAATCTACAATAACTAAATTAAGCGCTCTTCTGCCAGATACACCCGGATGTGATACTGATGGTGCCTGAAAGAAAGCGCCACTGGTTTGCTCATAGGGTGAAGGCTCAGGGTAACTTGTTGCTGTGTTACCTGAATATAATGTATTCCAATCTGCAACTGTTTTACCGATTGGCCTATAACGAGACCATAACACGCCATAATCAGCAGCAGTTCTGGCGCTGTATGGCATAGTTTTACACGGCTGATTTTTTTTGCAATCGTCATAAGGGGCGGTATTATCATTCAGATCAACCGCAGTGATACTCTGCTCGACAGGATCCGTTGCCATCCATCTACTTGGTGAACCGGCAGCAGAATCTTCTTTACGATACTCTTTGATATTGGTATCTGGCGGTGCCGTCGTAGGATCACATTTGCCCTGGGAGCCGTATGAATCAAAACGTGAGTCCAGTGACTCCAGCTGAGAAGTAGAAATACCAGTATTGGTATTCACCGTCTCACCCACAACCGGAGTATATCCCGTCTTACCAGTACATACATATGGCCTTGTATCGTTGGCACTAGTCACCGAGCAAACACCAGGCGTATTGGACTCAGGATCAATCCAGTACATAGTCCCGGCACCAACCGGATTGGAGTCACTTATTTTATAGGTAACACCTCGCTCATACCCAAATTCGTTAGTCGTTCCAGGATCAGGCATGCGGCAAATAGCTATCGGCGTAATGTCTGTTTCGTATTTACCTGCCACAGCAACAGCCAAGGTTGCCATATTGTTGCCAATATTGGGCAACACGTGTACAAACCAAGTATTCATGCTTTGTGAGCCGGTATTTACTTCGAGAAAGGTTTTATTGGCGGCCAGAGCGTCGCTAGTGATACTGGTAATAGGTACCATGCAGCTGGCGGCAGGGCATGCACCCACCCGAATATTTGCCGAAGTAATGACTAGCGCCTGCGAGTTAAGATTGTACTGATTTCTACCCGCAGTTTCGATTGCCCTGTTAATTGCATTATTAATACCTGTCATCCTGCCATTTAGCTCTTTGGCTCCGCTCAGTGCCGATGCGTCTGCCGCATTCTGCAGTTCGGTCTTGGTAACATAAATATGCCCCAAATCCAGTACGAGCCCCAGCATACCAACAAGGACAACAAGGCTAAGCGCAACAATAATCGCTACCGCGCCCTGTTGGCGTGATTTTAATTTTGCCCTAAAGCCTTGTTGACTGATCATAATATGCTCCTTCATTACCGCTTATTCAACTACCTACTACCTTGATGTACCGCTACTGCTGGCTCCGCTACCACCCGTCATGCCGCCTGTACTGCTACCAACACCTATAGTAAACACATTAGGTGTAATCGTAGGCTGAACGAAAGACCTGTGATATCTGTTCATAGCGGCATCCGCAGCTTTCCCATCTACGCCCGTCACGGGGGCTGTATTCAATGAGGCATCAGGGTTCATAATTTGCTGAGCCTTTGCGGCATTCACCGCCTTACCGAAGTTATCATCTAATTTCGGTGTGGGGTTAACACATCCAACCAAACCTGCGCTTATCAGCATTGAGAGAACCAGTTTAAATGGCGTAAGTTTTAAATTTAATGTATCCATGATTCTCTCCTTATTTCATCTCAAAGCCATCATTAGCACTTTGCTCTGCGGGGGCTGTCGCTGGTGCTGCAGCAGGTGAAGCTTGAGGTGCAGCTGGTTTACCCTCTAATTTGCCTTTTAGAAAGAAGTCGGCCCTGCTAGGCGGCGTAAAACTATCTGTCGGTAATGCATAATCTGGTGGCAATGGTTTAACCAGACGCGGAGTCACTACAAATAACAATTCAGATTTTTCAGTTTGAAACGAGCTGCTACGGAACAAAGCACCCAGTATTGGAATTTCCCCAAGAATCGGGAAGCGCTTTATATTCTCGGTAACATTGTTTTTTAACAAACCTGCAATCGCAAAGCTTTGCCCATCGCGCAACTGCACTGTAGTAGCAACTCGTCTGGTAATCAGCGTTGGATAATTAGAAATTGTAGTGTTAGCAGTATCAGAAGCTTTAGCTAACTCCGTAACTTCTGGTGCCACACGCAAGTTGATAAGGCCATCTTCCAAAACGGTTGGCGTAAATCTTAGACCTACGCCAAAATCTTTTTCTTCCAAGGTAATGGCGTTATTTGTACCTCCCTGTGGAACCGGGATATAAAATTTACCGCCTGCTAAAAAACTGCCCTCTTGACCACTGATTGCAATAATATTTGGTTCAGCCAATATTTTTAAAACTGAATCAGTCTTATCTGCATCAATAGTTACTGTAGTCCCGCCGTGGCTGAAAACAAGCTTTCCAGCACCCGCAAGTGAGAAACCGCTCAAAATATCGTAAGCAACACCCCCATTCACGCGCCCGGCTTTAAAATTAACGCCAAGCTGATCTAACAAGTTTTTTGATATCTCAGCCATTTTTACCTCCAACATCACCTGTTGTGGCGCACCTACCTATAGCATATTGATAACCTTGTTATCTTTGCCAGCGTAAGCCTCAGCGAGTGACATTGCTTTATCGACCTTTACCGCGTCACTGACTGTTCCACTCAGCACTAACGAATTACCTGCGGTACCTACGACAATGTCTTTCTCTGTCGGCAGCATTTGACCTAATTTTCCTTGTAGTGCAGTAGCGCCCATACTTAAAGTCGCACCTAAAACGCCAACATCCATCACCGTGACTTGGCCTTTTTTATCCCAGATCATGAGTGAGGTAGAGCCCACACTTTTAGCATGCAGTACAATTTCTCTCGGGCTGGTAACCTCTACCTGTACGATCTTGTCATCTTCTACCTTTACTTTCTGCAGGCTTACCCCTGCCGGCATTCTGATAAGGTGTGACTGCCCAGGTGAGAACTCCATTCTCGGCGCAATCTCAGTGGAAATCGGTACCACTCTACCTTTTGCCGCTGTTTTAGTACTCGCAGGGTCTGCCGCGTAAACTGGCCCACCGATGAATACTGCAAACCCCAGAACAGCCACCATAGCTTTAACGCTATGCCGTGCTAAGTAACACGATAAGTTATGCGCCATAAGACTTTTTACGTTGCTATGCTCATTCATTTTAAACTCTCCCTAGCAATATCCTGATTTCACTTAAGAGTGACACTTCTCGAATTGCCATCACATTAAATTTACAATTGTTTGCTGTCTAATCCTAAAACTTCTCAACTGAAGTCACATTGCCTCTGACAACCTCAACCTGTTCGTAAGGATCAGCAGTTTTAGCAACAGCTTTACGACGAACCACTTTTTTCACCACAGGTTTAGCTGCTGCAACTTCAGGTTTTGTATCAGTTGCTACAGGCAAAGCAGCTGGCTGGGTATTTCCATTCAGCAGATCTTTTTTGGTAGAGCCTGTGGTTGCGGCCAAGCTGGCATCAATCTGGTTGCGCAGTACCAATGACAAAGTGCCCACACTACGCGCCAAGTCCAGTTTTTCTGCTTGATCAGGCGTTACTTCCAATGTCACTGCATTCACTACCTTTGGTTTGGTTTCATCACGGTTTTGCTCTTGCGCCACTGCCAGCACCAGAATGTGCTCTAACACAATTTTAGAAATACTATTATTGCCGTCTGCGGCCTTGGCAGTTTCATCAATGGTGTTTACCACGATATCCACATAATTGCCAGGCAAGGCAAAACCGGCAACACCCACCACATCATTCACGCGCACTGTCATGGCGCGGTTACCTTCTTTAATCACTGCAGAAAGACCACCGGTAGCCCCTAGCGGCGCTAATTTAGACTCCAGAACCGGCTCTCCACGAGAAACACTGGTTTTAAGCACTCGTGTATCTAAAGCTTTAACATCAGCAAAAGCACCGGTGGGAACACTGCCGGATGGCCAATCCGCTATTTTTAGCATCTGTGGCGAAAGTGGCGTTCCCAAATCGACATCTGCAGCCGCTACCACCACTTTGCTGGATTGCACTGTTGCCTGCTCATTAACCCAACGTGATGCCAGCACTACTGCCCCCAGACCAATGATTATCGAAATAATCACCATCACTAAAGCTCTTGGATTTTTCATTTGGAAACCCCTTTTTCTCTATTTTGTTTCTTAGTTTTCATTGCCTGCATTCTCATATCTTAAAATTACCATTTACGATTAATGTCAGCTTAATCATGCGTAAAGTAGTTGTTCCAAGCCCAATCCAGCAACTCTTTAGTCATTTCAGCCGGCTTGCCTTCATAACGCGATATATCTCTTAACTGCTCCATAATGTCACGTGGAATACAAGCCGACAGTGCTTTACCTGATTTGTAATGATGCTCATGCAATAGGTAATTGAAGCCATCTTCACTAAAAGGAATATTCAACTCTGCACACACCTGTAGCGTAATACGCCGGTATTCTTCTTCACTTAAAGCACCGACATAAATCTTATAACCGAGCCTGCGCAAGAAAGCTTCATCGGCCAATTTGCTTGGTGCCAAATTGGTAGAGAACACCACAATCACATCAAACGGGATCATGAATTTTTTACCAGTATGCAAAGCCAGATAATCAACACGGCGATCAAGCGGCACAATCCAGCGATTCATAATATCGACGGCAGGCGCAAGCTGCCGGCCAAGATCATCGATAATCAGCAAGCCATTATTAGCCCTGACCTGTGGCGGTGCCTGGTAAAATCTGGCGCTTTCATCAAAATCCAGATCCAGCATGGAAAGCGTTAACTCACCCCCGGTTTTAATCACCGGGCGGTGGCATAAAACCCAGCGCGCATCTGACGCGAGCCTGCGATCAAGTACAAAGCCGCTGGATTCTGAATCACTCTTTGGCAGCAATGGAATGTGCACCAGCGGATCAAGAATCTGTATAACTTCGTTATCTACAACAATGGCATGCGGTATCGCAACATCACCGTTGAGCAACCCGGCCAAGTGCTCGGCAATGTAAGTTTTGCCGCTACCAGATGGGCCGTATACAAAAATCGCCCGCCCTGAATTCATTGCAGCGCCAAACTGCCTTAAAATTCCGTCTTTCACTACTAAACTTCCAAACACCTGCGTTAAACGTTCTTTAGTCACTTGCATATCTGCAATCGACTGTTCACGCACCAGCTTCACATAAGCATCCAGACTGACGGGGGCGGGGCCTACATACTGACTTTTGCGCAGGTAATCTTCACCACGTTCACGACCTAACTCAGTTAAATTGTATGAAATGGCAGTTTCGGTCTCACCGCTACGCATGACCTCACACATGTACTCGGCACGCAAAAAAGCAAGCACTGGATCCAGCACTGCCATTGAAAGTTTTGTAGATTTAATTAAATCCTGAAGACGTACCTGACCACGCAGAAACAGCGTTTTAGTGATTAGCTCGACAAGAAATTGAAAACTAAGACCCGTCTCCTCAATAGTACGAGGGGCTCCAGGCAACTGTATATGGCGCCGCTCAATGCCGGTCATGACATTCTGTTCTGAAAGCAGATTACTCATTTTTGCTATCGCTCGCCATAGTTTTTCAATTTGTAATTATTCTTCTATATCTTTAATTTCATATTTTTAGAATCTTGACCAGATACCAAAGCGAACTCCAGATACCAAAGCGAACTAAAGTGATACAACCGGTTAATCGCTAACAATCTTTTTAATGATGAGTCATACAGCTAAAGTCCACATTTAAATCACAACATACGATTACATTCGCTGCCATACCAAATAACTCAAAGTACCTAACGTAATCGCCACTGCATACGGCAGCTTTGCAACAGACACCGGTAGATCATTCATTACCGGCAGTTGCCCAGCATTCATTTTTAACAAACTGCCAAACAGCATCAGTTTGATGTTCTGCACCATACTCATCAACTGCCTCGACCATAATGCCACTACTATCGCCATTGCACCTCCGGCGATAAAGGTTGCAATCACAGCACCTATCAAATCACCGGGACCTAAAAAGGTGCCCACCATTCCCATCAGCTTCACATCGCCCGCCCCCATAGCGCGCAACAAATACATTGGTAACAACACTGCACCGCCCAGCGCCAACCCCTTCAGCGCCGCCAACCAACCCAAGCCACCAGGCATCATGCTGTTAAACCCGCTGCCAGTTGGCAACAGTCCATTTAAACCCAAGCCAAGCACAACACCGATTAAAACCAATTTATTAGGAATACGGTGACTTCGCACATCTTCACGCGTTGCCAGTAACAGCAACACTGTCAATAACGCCAACGCTAGCAATCCAATTAAATCCGGCGTCATCTTATACTTTCAAACAAATTCTAAAAATTAGCCGACCCTTAACTACAAGTCATGATAGCCGTAGACCCGAATGCTTCAGCTACACTTTTAAATCTTTCGCACACTTCACTACCCAAGGCATTTACCGAAACGATAATTACCAGCGCAATTAGCGATGCAAGCAACACATACTCTATAGAAGTTACACCTTCTTCATCCAGCCACCAACTTTGAACCATCTTACAAAGGCGATTCATGGGCTTTCCTTTTTTATTTCTAATCGCATAATTTACCAAACAAATGTAGCAACTAAATTATTTAGCAATTAAGCAACTTATTACATTAAAACCTACCTCTCACTGGTGATGCAGGAGCATCGCCAGTGAGAAATTTAAGGTGATTTAAAAATTTAAGATGATTTCAGCGCATTAACTACTTTGTTGAAAACATTTTGAACTTCTGTACCTGTGTTTGTTACTGCAGTAATGATTACCACTGCGATTAAAGCTGCAATCAATGCATACTCAATCGCTGTAACACCCTCTTCATCACGGATAAAACGTTGAATACCTGAATATAATTTTTTCACAATCAATCTCCTCTTATTAAAAACACTTTATTACTACAATAACTGCGTTAAATTAAATCAATCAGTTGCCCATGTTATTATTTATGTGCAAAGCCATGATTTACCCAAGGTCTATGCCAATACACAGCTACAATCTACCGCAGTCGCCATTGCTATCCTATACGTGCTACCCCTTATTGCTAAGGCGATGTAAATTCAACTAATGAAATTCGGGTAAAACCAAGCTATCACCTAAATCAAAGCACTAAGCAATAAATTGATTTTTACAGGTGTTGAGAATTGAATAACTGGGGAAAGAAGGCAGAAAAAAGCCTAGAATCGATGCTGAGTGTAAAATTATTTCTACAGTGTTTTATGCTGAATCTTGTACGCAATAGCGTCCAGCTTTGCGTCAATATCCACGTAGTAATTCTCTGGCAGAATCAAGGCCTTGCCGGTTTCCGAACCAAGGCGAAGCTTGCCTAATTCTTTTTCAATAGCATTCAGCTCAGGGATGACTTTAGGCGCAGCAAGCTGCCGCAGTAGTTCGATATGAACCAGCTGCTTATCGCGCAGTATCAAAACATTAGCTCTCGCATGTTGCATGGTGCGCAATGCAGCATCAGCATGCCCTTCTATGAGCTGTAAATGTGATAGTGCAATGATGCTATCAACATGGTAAGGATTAGCACTCAAGTTTTCGTTTAAAACCTGATGTGCTCTTTTATAAGCATAGTCACCATCAAAAACTTCGTGATGCCTGATCAGGATTTTAGCCTGACGAATACCTAGACCCGCATCATTTGCGTTAAGCGCACGTACTAAATTAAATCGCTGCAATGTCGAATCAAGTAATCTACGATAAAAGTCTTTATCCATTTTGCTGATAAAAGCTTCATCTTCAAGCGCCAGCTCTGCTGTCTGTAATATGGTTTCCTGAGAAACCCTATCCTGCGGCTGAATTGCAGTAATAAATTCAGCCAGTTTATATACGCTGAATTTATCAGAAACCAGATTTTCTACTTTCACATTATGCTTATTGTTGATTGACAGCCCAAGCAAATGTACGCCATATGGCAAAGCAATAAGCACGACCACAGCACTGGCAAATAGATACTTAAAAAATGCACTAGTTTTATTGGCGTTAAAAACTGGCAACACATCTGTTTTATCAGTTAATTGTGCCGCACGCGCAAGATAAAGGCCGGCGAGAATATTCATTAATGCCTGATAAAAAATAAAATTTACCAGCGCATGAATAAATAATGCCAAAACCCCTAGCAGTAAAGTTACACTTTCAAAAGCTACAACATCAGTCGCCCGCTTCAAGATACGCTTTAGCTGAACTAATATTCCAGACACGATGCCTATTTGCAACAATAAAGCTGGTATGCCGCCTTCCAAGGCCAACTGCAAATAATCATTGTGAACAAGCATGCCAACAGTAGTATTCTCCTGCGGCACGCGATAGGCTGGATAGTAATGTATAAAAGTTCCCCAGCCACTACCGACTACAGGATGCGCCAGCAGCATTTCCAGACTGGATTTCCATAGCAACAATCGAGCTGTTGTCGATGGGTCCTGACTTAACTGAAAAGTACGGTCAGCGATAGTTGCATTCAATAATGAGGCGCTACACAGGTATGCTAGCGCCGTAATCAGCACTATTAATACAATGCGCTTTCTAGATTGGTTGCTGCGATTTGCAGCCCACAATAAAACTGGCGCCAGCAATAGCCAAGTTGCAATCCCGCCGCGTGATGTTGTAGCAAACAGCCCGGCACTGATAATAAACAAGATGATGCTTATCGCGAGCTGTTTAAGATAAAACCGGCTATTGTTAGCGGTTAAAAAAACAAAGGCCGCAGGGAACCATAACAAATTCATGAGAGCTGCAAACAGATTGCGATCCTGAAATGGCCCCTGAGCATAGCCGTAACCTATGTGGTAAAAAACTTGCCAGAACGCCCAGAATGCCAGCACTATCCCAACCACAAATAAAGCTGCCCGCAAATATTGCCATATGTGAGCAAAAGTCGACGTGTTAGTGGCAAATAGATACATCACCGGCAACCCTGCCAGTATTGCCAAATTCATCATTGCTGTTTCCGGAACAGCACTCAGCCAGGCAACGATAAATAACCAGAGCAAATAAAGCAGCATCAGCTTCGATAGTGTATAGACCTGGCAGCTTTGCCGCGCAAAGATAACCTGACATCCCGCCACGCCGGCAACCAGTAAAAAAATAGCGGTCACGGCACTACCGGTATACCAGAAGCCGGATAAGATTAACTCAGTGATAAATAACAAGTAAATAAACTGACGGGGGTTCATGACATTAAAAGTTTCGAGAGTTAAGTAACTTGATCAAAATAAATGCTCACATGTAACAATGCTACCATCGTTACTTCATCTCTTAAAATCATTCTGTTCAGCTATCATTTTAAATATATTAACAATAGACAAAAAAAACCTTCTCTCTTAGACTTGATATCAGCGCTAACGATGTCGTAGTAATTTTGAAGGAATAGACGTTGATCAACCAATATTCAGACCTGAGTTTTCAAACACTATTTAATACGGTGTCGAATGCTATGCTGCTGGTTAACGACGCAGGGCAGGTCATTCAAGCCAATCCCGCTGCACAACTGCTATTAGGTTATCCTTTAGAGACCCTCATTGGTCTTGAAGTCGAATCATTGATACCCCAACGCTACCGTGAACATCACCGCCACTACCGAAAAGCCTTTAACGAAAGTCGGGAAAGTCGCCCCATGGGAAATGGTAATGTGCTTAACGTGCTCACTCGGGACGGCAGAGAGCTGAACGTCCACATTAGCCTTAGTCCATTACATGGAGACATCAAGACTTACACTCTGGTAACACTCAATGTTGTCGATAGGCGACGGCAAACAGAAGAGGCTTTAAGAATCAGTGATGAACGGCTACGTTTTGCTAGAGAAGCAGCGAATCTTGGCGTTTTTGATCTTGATGCTAATTTTAATATTCTGTATTGGGATGATCGCATGCATGAGCTGTGGGGCCTAGATGCAGGCACCTCTATGAATCACAAACAACTTCTGTCAGCGATACACCCGGAAGATGTCGCATTAAGACAAGCGGCACTTGAGCAGGCAGCAGATCCGGACGGCAACGGCAGATATCATGCAGAATACCGTGTCATCCATTTAAAAGATGGCAGTGAGCACTGGGTAGCCGCTGTTGGTAGAATGCATTTCCACAACGGACACCCAACCCGTCTTGTAGGTGTGGCACGCGATATTACAGAGCAAAGGTCACTTGAAAAGAAATTACAGGAACAGCGAGACCAGGCCGAGCAGGTCTTTACGCAGCAGGTAGCCGCACAGACTGCCTCAGCAATCGCACACGAAATTAACCAGCCATTAGCCGCTATTTCTGCTTACAGTGAAGTTGCACTGCATGCCTTAGAAAGCAGCTCAATTGATACCCGTAAATTGCAGCGCGCACTTGAAGGCTGCGTAAAGCAAGCCCAGCGTGCAGGTAATAGCCTGCATGAGTTACTGGCTTTTCTTCAAAAAGGCGATTTGGTTAAAGACCTACTGAATATTAATGATGCGGTAAAAGAAGCACTCAGTATTGCAAAAAATAGCGGCTTTGGAAATTTTCGCAGTACTTTGAGTTTAGAGAAAAATATCCGGCCTGTGCTCGGCAGTCGAACACACGTCATAAAAATTCTGGTCAATCTGTTAAGAAACGCGGTAGAAGCGATGCAAAGTTCCGGTATATCAGCCGCTGCTATCACAATTAAAGTACGAACCAATGCAGAAACCAACATGGCGCATGTTTCTGTACAGGATTCCGGGCCTGGGCTGACACCTGAGATCGCAAATCGTATTTTTAAACCTTTTTTTACGACCAAACCCACCGGTATCGGCTTAGGTCTTGTTATAAGCCGCGCGCTGGCAGAAGCTAATGGTGGCCAACTATGGATAGAACCCAGCACCGAACCAGGTACTACATTTCATTTTACGCTGCCTTTTGCACCTTAAATATTCTTAGCAGCAGATTTACTGATCACTCGCTTTGCCTCCATACCAAACGCAACTAAAACATCTGCTCTTGTTCATACTTCAAGTAGTGCGCAATTCGCGCTTAATTGATATCATCCACACTCAATTAATAAAGGCCTGTTCTAATGAGTACATATCAGCAAATTGATCCGACCGATTTAGCCACCATGCTTTCATCAAATGCTGTTTTACTGGTAGATGTGCGCAATGATGACGAAGTGGCTCGTGGCATCATCGAGGGCGCAATACACATCCCCTTAGCCTTGCTTCCGTTACAAACTGATGCACTGAATAAAGCTGAAGCTATCGTTTTTTATTGCCATAGTGGCGTTCGTTCAGCACATGCAGCAGCTTTTGCCGTTAATAAAGGTTATAAAAACGTTTACAACCTGTCGGGTGGCGTCTTGAGCTGGGCTAGAGCAGGATTCCCTTTTGTTACCAACAACAATAAGCCTAAAAATTAGGGGCATGAAAATTAAAGACCAAAACATAAAAGGACAGAGAAATAATGCAGTTTGATAAAGAAGTGGATGCCAGCGGCCTGAATTGCCCGCTACCTATTTTGCGCTGTAAAAAAGGCTTAAGCGACATGGCAGCGGAACAAGTACTTAAAATAATAGCCACCGACCCTGGCTCAGTAAAGGATTTTAAGGCATTTTGCGTGCAGACCGGACATGAACTTTTGCAGCTTGATGAACATGAAAAATCATTCACTTTTTACATTAAAAAGCGCGTAGGCTAATTTCAGGCATTACCCCAGTTTGAATCAACAGCCTGCATTACCATAACTTTTCCATTACGGTAACTTAAAGTAAAAAAGCATGAATTACCACCTGCCACGCTACGCCCGAGGCTAAAGGTCATATCACTCGCAATAAAAGCTTATGAGTAAACAACTTTTCCTTAAGCTTTATTTCAGTTTTGATAACTGTGCCTGCAGTTTCTCCAGACTTGCACCAAACTCAGCGACACGGCATTTTTCCTGCTCAACTACCGCTGCCGGCGCACGTGCTACAAAGCTCTCGTTGTTGAGTTTTGCATTGGCCTTGTTAATTTCATTTTCAAGGCGTGCAATCTCTTTACCCAGACGCTCTTTTTCTGCCGCAACGTCAATTTCAACTTTGAGCATAAGCTTAAAGTCATCCACCAGCATTACCGGCGCATCGGCTTCCGGCAAATCTGCCACAACTGCAACATCTTCAAGCTTAGCCAATGATTTCAGATAAGGTGCATATTTTGTCAATTTTTCAGCATCACCCGCAGCGATTAACGGCACACGTGCCGCCGGTGAAATACTCATTTCACCGCGCAGGCTTCGACATGCATCAACCGCCTGTTTCAATAATGCCACCCAGGCTTCTGAAGCTTCGTCGATTTTGTTCGGCTGCGACTTAGGGTAGGCTTCCAGCATAATGCTTGGGCCAGTGCGGCCGCTCATTGGGCCGATGGTCTGCCAGATTTCTTCAGTGATAAATGGCATGATCGGGTGTGCCAAACGCAGAATCGTTTCCAGCACGCGCAACAAAGTACGGCGCGTCGCACGTTTTTCAGCATCAGTGCCGTTCTGGATCTGCACTTTAGCCAGTTCCAGATACCAGTCGCAATATTCATCCCACACAAACTCATAAATCGATTTTGCAGCGAGGTCAAAACGGTAGTCAGCAAATGCACGCTCTACATCAACTTCGGTGCGCTGCAGAATACTGACTATCCAGCGGTCAGCCTGTGAAAAGTCCAGATAACCTTCCGGCTTGGTTTTGCAGTCCTCCAGACCATTATCCTGGCCTTCTGTATTCATGAGCACAAAACGTGTCGCATTCCACAATTTGTTGCAGAAATTACGGTAACCGTCACAGCGTTGCAGGTCAAACTTAATGTCACGCCCCGGTGACGCCAGCGCCGCAAACGTGAAACGCAATGCATCGGTACCGTAAGCAGCGATGCCTTCCGGGAATTCTTTACGTGTGCGTTTTTCAATCTGCTCCGCTTGTTTTGGATTCATCAAACCGGTCGTGCGTTTTTTAATCAAATCATCAAGATTAATACCGTCAATCAGATCAATCGGGTCCAGCACGTTGCCTTTGGATTTACTCATCTTCTGGCCTTCGGCGTCGCGAATTAAACCATGCACATACACATGCTTGAACGGGATTTTGCCGGTGATATGCGTAGTCATCATGACCATACGCGCCACCCAGAAGAAAATGATATCAAATCCGGTTACCAATACACTGGATGGCAGGTACTGCTGCAGGGCTACATTGGCCGCATCTATTTCTGCGTCACCAGTCCAGTCCAGCGTTGAGAACGGCCATAACGCAGAGGAATACCAAGTGTCGAGCACATCGTTATCACGAGTCAAGTTACCTGTGTAGCCATCTTTGGCGGCCAATGCTTTAGCAGCAGCTTCATCATGTGCTACATAAACTTTTCCATCTTCTGTGTACCATGCAGGAATCTGATGACCCCACCATAACTGACGTGAAATACACCAGTCCTGAATATTATTCAACCATTGGTTGTAAGTGTTGACCCAGTTTTCCGGATAGAACTTGATCTCGCCGCTGGCCACTACATCCAGCGCTTTTTGCGTAATGGATTTACCGTCAGCAGCAGGCTTGCTCATGGCCACAAACCATTGGTCGGTGAGCATAGGCTCAATGATTACGCCGGTACGGTCGCCACGCGGTACTTTGAGTTTATGTTTATCGACTTTAACCAGGTAACCTTGCGCTTCAAGGTCAGTGACCACTTGCTTACGTGCAACAAAACGTTCTAAGCCCTGATACTGCTTAGGCGCAGCTTCGTTAACAAAACCTTCTAGGTTCAAGATGCCTATCATCGGCAATTTATGACGCTGCCCAACCGCATAGTCATTAAAGTCATGCGCTGGTGTCACTTTCACCACGCCGGTACCGAACTCTTTATCTACATAATCATCGGCAATAATCGGGATTTCACGGTCACATAACGGCAGCTTAACGTTGTTGCCGATCAAATGTTTATAGCGCTCATCTTCAGGGTGCACCATCACGGCCACGTCACCAAGCATGGTTTCCGGACGCGTCGTTGCAACAACCAAGCTACCTGAGCCATCAGCTAATGGGTAACTGATATGCCACATGGAACCATCTTCTTCTTCCTGGACCACTTCCAGATCAGAAACCGCTGTGCCAAGTTTCACGTCCCAGTTCACGAGGCGTTTGCCGCGGTAGATCAGGCCTTCGTTATACAGGCGCACAAAAGTCTCGGTAACGGTTTTATTGAGGCCTTCATCCATCGTAAAGCGTTCACGCGACCAGTCCGGTGACGTACCTAAACGGCGCATTTGTTTAGTAATCGTACCGCCTGAGTATTCTTTCCATTCCCAGACTTTTTCCAGGAATTTTTCACGGCCCAAGTCATGACGGGAAACGCCCTGAGCATCCAACTGACGCTCAACTACAATCTGCGTCGCAATACCTGCATGGTCCGTACCCGGTTGCCACAAGGTGTTGTCACCACGCATACGGTGATAACGCGTCAATGCGTCCATCAGGGTCTGGTTGAAGCCATGCCCCATATGCAGCGTGCCGGTCACATTAGGCGGCGGCAGCAGAATGCAGAAGTTATCTTGTTTGGTTTGGTCTAAACCAGCGGCATAGTAGCCTTTGCCCTCCCAGAATTCGTACCATTTGCTTTCTATGGTTTTAGGATCGAAGGATTTAGCTAACTCTTTAATTTCGGACATTTTTGAAAGGGATGTTCAGTTGTAATAGCCCGCTATTTTAACACAGGCCACAGTTAGTGTTGCGCGGCCAAAATACCAATAAAAACTGAAAGCAGAATTGCAAGGCAAAAAAGCGAAAAATGTACCCAAGCCCAGCGCTGGTAATGCTGCCGCAGCGCATGCGGAGCAATGCCGGATATCAGAAACAAGCGTTTATTAGCAGGCTTTGCAATTAAATGCACCTCACTTTGCAGGCGCTGCACATGTTTGGCGCGAACCTCCGCATACGCGCTTTCTCGCGCAAGCTCCCACTCATGCATATCAATCTCACCGTCTCTATTCAGGTCAAATTGCTGCAGAAGCCTGGCTTTTGACTGTTTGAGCTGTGTAATCAACTTGCCTGCATCTTGATGAATTTCGGCTTCTGTATTGATCTGGCTGCCGGTATCCAGATCACCCAGCACATAGACCGGGCGATCTGCAAACAATACATCTTCAATGTATTTATGGCCATGCTGCACTACCACATGACGGCTGGCAGCAAACACCTCGGCGCCTCTGGGATCAATTCGGCAAACACCGCTATCATCCTGCAGTTCAAACAACTGTTCACTGATGCGATAATCGGCCAGACGCCACATATAGTTTGTATCGCGGCTATAAATCCATAACCTGAACCATACGCATTCGACACCGCGAATCGGGCTGCGTGTAAGTGTTAAGCTTTTAGATTTGCCAAACAGTTCAACGTAACCCTGAGCGGCAGAAGCAATGGTAGCAACCGGTATTTCTGACATACCGAGCAGACGTTTAAAATTAAACGTCCATGCCAGCATCGCCACCACTGCACCAAGAATAAAAACTAGCGGTAATTGATGGATGTGATGGCTGCGATAATCCAAAAAAACACCCGCCAGCACCAGCCCTGTATAAACACATAAGGCCAGTGGGTTCAGGTAGTAACTGCTTAGTTGCCGCACCGGTTGCCTTGATTATTTATAGAGGTGCCCTTGCGTTAAAGCGCTGGCTGACATCAATATCTGCGAGTTCGGCACTGGCAAACTGCAATAGATCGGCTTTCAAGAAGCCAAATAATCTGGCGACAATTAAATCTGGAAACTGCTGGATACGCACATTGTTGATATAAACGCTGTCGTTATAAAACTCACGGCGGTCTGCAATCTGATTTTCAAGGCCGCTGATACGTGTTTGCAGCATCAAAAAGTTCTGGTTGGATTTTAAATCGGGGTAATTTTCAGCCACGGCAAATAAACCGCCCAAGCCCGCACGCAACATGCCCTCCGCCTGACCCAACGCAGTCACGTCATGATGTTCACTTGCGACATCCACCTGCCTGCGCGCCTGAATCACTTTCTCAAGCGTGGCCTGCTCATGCTGCATATACTGCTTGCAGGTGTCGATCAGCTTGGGTAGCTCCTCATTACGCTGCTTGAGCAGCACGTTGATGTTCGACCAGGCTTTTTCTACATTATTTCTAACACTGACCAAACTGTTATAGGTAATCACAAAATACAGCACAACTAATGCTAACACTATCCAAACTACCATCTCAAATCCCCCGAAAGCTTATAATTTTTTAGAAGTATAACTTAGGTTTGGCAAGCTTGGTTTTGTGGCACTTTTTAAGTATTCAGTAACAAAGGCCCAGCCTTGTCCCAATAGCGAGAAAAACGCTGTAGGCGCTTATCGCTCATTTCAACATCGACTAATTTATCTACCGGCTGCCATTTAGTTAAAAACGGCGACAGCATCTCTCTAGTTTTAACGTTAGGCGTCGCCTGTGTAATCAGCTCGCCCACACTTCTTTGCAGCAGCACTTCATAAGTATCGCCAAACCAGACCTCCACATTCATCATCTCGCTCAGGCAGTCCATGACAAACTGCAATCGGTTAAGCGGCCAGTCTCCATGTAACTGCGGATCAAAGACAAATATTTTAGGGAAAGGCTGATTAAGCACGCTATTGTTAGGTGACAACATTTCATCATGTATATACACCGCAACTGCCTTATGCATAGTTGCGGTTCTCATCGCCACAGGTTTCAGTGGATATCGTTTTCCATCCGCACTTACCGGCTGCGTAAATAAACGTGCTTGCAATGTTTCATAACTGGCATCAAACGGACAAGGCGCGGTGCATCCGGCACAATACTTTTCACCGGTATAACGCGCCAGATTTTCTTTATTAAAATAATAAGGTTTGGAACTGAATGTAGAAGCGACCCATTGCCACGACAAATGATTGCTGGCGATATCGCCGTCCAGCAAGTGCGCCTCGAACCAGTCAGCCGCCTCACGCCAGTCTATTTTAAGATGATGCACAATGTAGCTGGCCAGCCACATGCGCGCATGATTGTGCACATAACCGCTGCTGAGCAAATCGGTAATAAAAGCATCCATACACGGCAGGCCGGTTTTTCCCTGCTTCACAGCCTCTGTTAGCGGTGCGTATCCGAGCGCAACCTTAGATGGCTCCATCTCACTGTAGATTGCATTACCGCGTGAGTACCAGACTTGACGCCAGTAATCACGCCAGGCAAGCTGCATTAGCATATTTTCTGCAGTTAAGCCGAACTTACTTTTTATCGCGGCGAATGTCTCGTTTAAAGTCAGACAACCGTGCCTTAGATAGGGAGAAAGGTGAGTGACAGAACCATTTAAAAAATTACGGTTGCGGCCATAGGCAACCGCATCCACATTATTAAGCTTCCCCAGGGCTTTTGAACGCCCACCCGCCCACCCATTTGCCAGATCATCGCCTTCAGCCTGCGGGAACACGCGCTTAACATAATGCAGGCGCTCCATGCGATCATTAGGGATAGTTAGCTTTTGTGCAGGCTTCATGAATAATTTCCCCACTATTTTTTAGTGCTACATTATGGATAGTTCTGGATTGCCACGCTTCGCTCGCAATGACGTCATCGCGTACCAGTAATTGGCATCCCCATGAAATATAGGTGTTAACGCATCTTATTTACATGTGAAGGTTGCAGGCCGTGGCGATCCAGCACGGCTGTACGCAATTACCAACAAATTTTAACTAGTCAATAGTTTACTATTTTTTACCGCCTGAACGGGTGGTATTGACTATTAATTTTGTAACATTAAACCCAAAATATCATGCAATAATAGTCCTCTTAGCGATAGAATTAACATTAAAATTTAAATCTTCTTAAAAGGGACAGCATGATAGAACCAATGTGGATCTGGGGCGTGTTAGGCATCGTATTATTAGCCGCTGAAATTATGGTAACCGGCACTTTATATACGCTATGGTTCAGCATCTCGGCGCTATGCGTAGCAGTTTTACTGTGGGTGTTTCCTGATTCTTCCTACGCCGTTCAGTTCACCATTTTTGCTGTATTATCGCTGGGCTCTCTGGCTATCTGGCGTCGCTACTACAAAAAGACTGATACCAACTACCGCGTTGGTCAGGCACAGGGTGAAGAAATAGGCCGTGTCGGTATCGTCATTGAGGCAACCAACCCCACACAAAATGGCACCATACGTTTCACCCAAGGCTTAATGGGCAGCAAAGAATGGGCTGCCGTGTCAGATGAACCTATAGAAGTTGGCAGCAATGCAACCGTAGTGGCAGTAGAAGGCAATTCGCTAAGAATTGCCAGAAGCAATTAATGATTAAAATTAAGGAAATAAAATGACTGAGTTTAGCTTTGTACTGATATTTTTAGTAATTGTCGCCATCGTTAAAGGTGTGCGCATCGTACCGCAAGGTGAAGAATGGGTGGTTGAACGCCTGGGTAAATTTGCCGGTGTGCTTTCCCCTGGGCTGCATGTCATTAACCCGATTTTCACTAAAGTGAGCTACAAGGTCACGACTAAAGACATTATTCTGGATGTGCCTGAGCAAGAAGTGATTACTCGCGATAACGCCGTGATCCTTGCAAATGCTGTTGCCTTTATTAAAGTCACTAAAATTGACCGCGCTGTTTATGGTATTGAGAATTTTCGCGAAGCAATGCGCAATATGGTACAAACCAGCCTGCGCTCGATCATCGGCGGTATGGATTTAAACCAGGCACTGACTTCACGTGACCGCATTAAGGCCGAGCTTAAATCAGCGATTGCCGACGAAGCGCTGGATTGGGGTCTGACTGTAAAATCAGTTGAAATTCAGGACATCAAACCTTCACATAACATGCAAGAAGCCATGGAACGACAAGCCGCCGCCGAACGTGAACGTGTCGCTGTAGTAACAGAAGCCGAAGGCGCAAAACAATCACTGATTCTGAATGCAGAAGCGCGTTTAGAAGCTGCACGTAAAGATGCAGAAGCACAGATGGTGGCAGCGAAAGCCTCGGCAGAATCCATTAAATTCATCACCGAAGCGGTGAAAGAAAATAACTCTTCTGCGATGTTCCTGCTCGGTGACCGCTACATTACTGCATTGCAGAACATGTCAGCTTCTGAGAACAGTAAAATTATTGTGATGCCGGGTGATTTAGTAGGTGCGGTTAAGTCACTGGTTGGTGGTAAATAGTCCTTATTCACCCCCCTCCCAAGGCTCCCCTTCGACCATATCCACTTGTCCCTTCCCCTTTCAGGGGGAAGGCTAGGATGGGGGTGTAACATCACTCTTATGAATGGTTATTGCGTTAAGCAGTTCTATCAGCACACCTTCAATATTCTGCAATACTTCGTATTCCAAAAACGTAAAACCTTCCATCCTTGCGCCTCAAGCCATGCAGTGCGTTGATAATCATTAATCTGCATTTCATTATGCTGACCGCCATCAACTTCAATTGCCAATCTTGCTTCAATACATGCAAGTCCAGTATGAATTTTCCAACATGATGTTGTCGTCTGAATTTTAAGCCATGTATTTGACGAGATCGTAAACGTTGCCATAAATGCGATTCAGCTACGGTCATTTCACTGCGCAATTGACGTGAAAAAGTCTTCGTATGGGTTGGAATTCTTAACATGGTTTGTAAGTTTTATACCCATCCTAACCTTCCCCCTCTCAAGGGGAAGTAACTCTACATACACTGCAAGCCGGGTCTTTACTCAGCCTGATCGTGCGCCACTCCATAGCAAGCGCATCCAGAAGTAGCAGGCGCCCCTGCAAACTCTCACCAATATCCATCAGAATCTTTAAGGCCTCTGCCGCCTGACAGGTACCTATCATGCCCACCAGCGGCGCAAACACGCCGTTGGTAGCGCAGCGTAGCTCTGTATCTTCACCATTATCAGGAAACAGACAGTGATAGCATGGGCTCAGAATCGAGCGCATATCGTATACCGTGATCTGTCCCTCAAAACCGATTGCCGCGCCTGAAACCAGCGGCTTTTTCAAATCCACACACAGCTTATTCAAGGTGTAGCGCGTAGCAAAGTTATCACTGCAATCCAGCACCACGTCAGACTGTGAGATCAACCTCGAAAAATCAGCTTCTGTAGACTTTTCGCACACGGTATTGATCTGGGCTTCCGGGTTAATTTCCAGCAGCGTTTTCTGTGCCGAAATCGCTTTATTAATACCTACAGAAGCACTGGTATGCACAATCTGGCGTTGCAGATTAGTTAAATCCACCACATCAAAATCACAGATCGTGATGGTGCCAACACCGCTGGCAACAAGATACAAGGCCGCAGGAGAACCTAAACCACCCGCACCTACAATCAATGCATGGCTATTGACGAGCTTTTCCTGCCCTTCATAACCGATCTGCGGCAAAAGGATGTGGCGACTGTAACGGAGGAGTTGGTTATCGTTCATAAATTAATGTAGCTGACCTGCTTCAATCATTGCGTTATAGAGTACAAATGGTGAAATCCAGGTCATGATATGATCAAATTCACCATTATCACCATTAGCTCTAGGTTCATGACTAATAAAAATAGCATCAATATCTAAATTTTCATTCTCATCTGCGCCGCCAGAGGCAACATTGCCTGTTGGTCCGAGCGAGTAGATTACTGCGACTACATTGTTAGCGACATTGATATCATCAGTACAGCTTGCTGCTGTAGAAGATGCACATACTCTGATATCCGGCTGTAATGCAGCAATGCCAACCGCTGCCATATCCGCTGTTGTAGTGAAATCCGCTGTTGCTGCACCACCAGCACTCGATTGAGTGACGGCATAGCGTATTGGGTTACCCCAACCATCAAGGGCAAATCCTTTGGTGTCAGTTGGCTGAATTCCCAATGTTGCCGCTGGCAGAAAGCCAACCTGCTGCACACAAAGACCGCCGGCTGATGGGCTTGCTACACCGTGATCATCAGGAAACGCTGCTGTTCCATTATTGGTAGCAGGGCAAGGCAGCCTGCCTTGGGACTGTGCATAGCCTATCAAAGACTTTTTAGAGATTTCCATTAAACTTTCTGTTTGCAGTTGTGCCTGCTGTTGCCGCTGCACTTGCACCGGCATGAGTAAAGCACCCAACACAAATCCAAGAATAATCAAGACCACCGCCATTTCCACTAAAGAAAAGCCGAGGCTGCATTTGAAATTTAGTCGCATTTTCATGGGGCCACAATGATTACTTGGTCATTATAAATAGAGTTTCTGGGTGTGCCTGCGCCATCATACACAAAATCATTATCTGTATTCTCGATACTATCTAAATAATCAATAACATTATTTGATGGGCGAACCTGTACGGTAGGCTTCGCTGCAGTTTTAGCCAATGTGCTACCTGCTGCAATCACCACAGCATTTACATTATTTCTGGCTCCTACTGACAAACCAGCCGCCTTGCACCCTGATACAGCGCTGGTACAACCGCTGGCAATTGAATAGTAAATATAGTTTTGCCATAAACCGACCGTGAACCATCTGGGTAAGTTTGCCAAGCCCGGACGGGAGTGTGAACAGCTGCTTCTGGGGCTACTGAAATCGCCGGAACCGGTACAAGTCACACTGCCGTTACTACCAGTACAGTCACCGGAAACATCAGTGACATCAGGGCTATTTGGAATATAAGTAAAAGTAAAACTGCCTGCCGGGCTCGCACCTGAGCTTGTACAAACGCCATTATCAGCACAGATAAAGGCTTTAGCCGGTGGTGTAACTGTAGAACATGAGCCCGCACCTGTGCAAGTACAGGTACTACCTGAATCGCTACAGGCACCCGCACTTGAACTATAAGCTATGTGAGAACTTGAAGTGAACAAGACTTGTGTTGTTGAGAAGCTTAAGCTGCAGGTTTGATTCGAAGTACAAGTTGCAGAAGGTGGCTGCATAGGCAGCAGTCCGCTAAGTTCACCATCCTTGCACATATTACTGGTCTCGCCCAGATCTGCCGCGTAAGGATAAAAGCGATTATCCGGTAAGGTATTACTTGATAAATAATAGCTCTTTAATTGCTGCCTCGCCTCTTGCAACGCGCGGCTTTCCAATGCACCCATTAATTCATCTATCGTGATATAAATTAACTTGTCATTAAAATAATATGGTTTAGCTAAAGAAGTATCGACACTACTCAAATTACGGCTGTCTTCACCCATAATAAAATCTTCATCGAAATTGTCATAATCAGCATTACTGTAAACATTAGCACCTATCTTAAAGCTATCCAGATACTCACTGGAATCAGGTGCGGATGAAGAACGATTTTGTCCGGCAAGCGGTGCGCCCGGTGCAATAATAACCACAGCCACCCTATCGGAAATGAGGTTACCATTGCGGTCTAAAACCTTTAGCCATGGATGCAGTGGTGCATTGGCAATACCCGGATTAATGACCGGCGTGCTATTAGCACCATTAGTGCGTATCAGATTCATTGAGGTTGCATACCACAAACGTTCAGATTCACTATCAATCAACTCAACACTTAGCCCCTGTTGCGGGGTAATACATGGGGCATCACCCGATAATGGCAATTTTCCAAGCAGATGACTTACGCTAAGCCCGTTTGCCACGCAATCGCTTTTACCATCATAATTAGGATTGCTTGTTTCTTTTCTATCCGGAAACGGCATGATTCCCGGCCAGTAGGGATGTGCGGCAGACCAGGAAATCAGTGCAGTTTTGGCCTCTTTTAGCACCCGGTAAGTATTGTCATTCTGTTCAGACTGCAGATTTGAAGTATTCAATGACTTTAATATATAAGCGGCAGTAGCCAAGCCTAAAATAAATATCATCAATATCAGCACTGCACCTTTCTGGCAGGACTTCAGTATATGACTTTCAAAACGAAATTTTTTTCTACGCGTCACTGTCGTCAAATCCTACTCAACAGTACCGCCGCCAATAACTCCCACTTCTTCCAGACTCAGCTGCTTTTCTTTTTCCAACAACCGCGACTCTACAATCCGATTGGTTTCAGGCTCATAAACCTGACCTGGTTTCAGGCGCACATTTTTACCGGTGACGGGAATTCTTACATTCAAACTATCGGAACTATTTTTAGCCGAATTTTTCTGTTTACTTAACTGGCCAATTTCCACATCATCCTGCGTACTGTTTTCCTGTACCGCTTTATTATTGATCCACAGCGTCGTTGATCCATCACTGCGCTTGACGTAACCTTGTAGCGTTATAGGTTCTGGCAATTCATCTGCCACGGGTTCCAATCGAGTATTTTGCTGCGGGCTCACAACTATCAGCTTTTGTTTTTGCCGCAGAATATCCAGTTTTTTACGCTCGGCCGAGCTGCTGAATAAGCGACCAAAATCACCCTCTGCCGCTGCCTGCAGTGGCAGAGAAGTAAGCCCGATTAAGAAAACCGGCAGTAAAAAAGTAGTTAGATCAGGGAGTTTATTCATATGATGTTAAGGTGCCGAAGACACTTGTGCAGCTGCAGGTTCACGTAGCGTAAGCCAATCAAGTTCACACAGCGCATGCAAGTTTGCAAGCAGCTGATTGCTTAACTGACCGCCCGAATTAAGTCTGTTTATTTCACAATCGCGCAGAATAAACGGAGCAGAATTCTCGGTGCTTAAAGCCTCTGCTAACTGCAGCAAATCACCTTCATGCAGCATATCCAGCTCCAGCTTCATCACTGAGCGATTTAGCGTAAACCCGCCCAGATTTGCAGCAAATGCTGGCGTGTATTTCTCTTGCGGGCTAATGCTGTATTTAATGCCGAAAAGTTTTTGCGTTTTGTGCTGCTCGCGTAAATGCTCCACCCATTCGATACGCTCCTCTTCTCCCACAAAACCTTTGCTGATGAGTATCTGGTACTTAGGCAAGTACTCAACAATCATATTCTTTTCTGCCCCGGATAACTGATAACGCTGACGAGCGGCATTCAGCAGATTTTGCTGATTCTGCAGCGCAGCCTCCTGATTCTGATTGAAGTATTGCGCAGCGCCAAACAGTGAAATTATCACAATAATGACCGCTGCCAATATCAGCAACGGGGTCTGTAGTTTTTGCCAATCCTGTTTTTCTAAACTCATGGCTGAATTACCCCGCCTGTATTCGCCAACACCTGATCAGCGGGTTTAAGTATTACTTTTAATTTAAAATATGCCGGCGGCTTTTGTGCGGACTGCTCATCGGCAGTGCTACCCTGTAGATCAGCAAACGAGCTTACATTTACAGGCTCTTGCAACACTTCTACATTGGCTACTCTGGCATCTGCCTTTATATTGGCTACATAACGGTTAACCGTATTAAATGCAGCACGATAGTCTCCGCTAAAACCAGCAATCTCAGCGGTAACAAACCCTATTTCATAAAGTGCTGTAGCATCTGCAGGCAGCGCAAGGTTTACATTTGCCGAGACGTTATTTGTTGCAGAAGATGTTGTTACCGGCATAGATTTGTCATTATCTTTGACATTGCCATCATTGCTTAACAGCCAGCGCAAGCGATCCAGCTGGATATTATCCAGGGACTCTTGATTTGGCTGCTCCAGCGCGGCACTCAATACTTGCATCATGCGCCGTGGTGATTGCGGGTAAGTGGAGATTTTTTGTCGAGCTCAACTGCAATCTGTAAATCAGTAGCGCTGATAGGTGTGACCGGATAACTCTTGGCCACCTCCTTATAACGATACTCCTGCACCATCGTATCCTGCACCGCCTGCTGATAGGTGGTTTGATTACTCAACCCTTGCACCAACACCCATGCAGATGCAAACACGCCTAAAACACCGGCAGCCACGGTGCCAATTTTAATCGCCTGTCTGAGCTGCCTGAATTTAAAGTTTTTTGTGAGTTTTTCAGGTGCGAGGTTATCAACCAGATTACCGTTTGCCAGCAACTGCATGTGCAGCAGCTCAGGTTTCTGCAGTACCAGATCCAGAGGCAGACCCAGACTCCTTGCCATTACTGAGGTATTGATATCCAGACAATCCAGACCCTGTTCCTGGCTAATAGCCTGTGATATGTGCTGCGTGGAACCATCGGCACTTACCAGCACCAGGTTCATCCGTGTTTCAAGTGAAATAAAACGTTTGCTCATCAAATAGAGGCGCGTTTTTTCAGTTTCCACCAGATAAAAATAGGCTAATTTGCTGCTATCGTCTGGCATATTCGGCACCAGACGGCTCATACTCAAGCGCCCATTATCAAAGTATGTCTGACGCAGGCCTGATGATAGCTGCTCGCACAACAGAATATTAGGCGCTGTTAACTTAAACTGCTTGATCAGCAATTTGCTTAGCATCGGTAACAGATAAATCCCCACCAGCTGCGCATCTACCTGTTGAATAACGGCTATCCAGCCTTCAATGAATTCATCATTATTTAACGCAGCAAACAGGTAATTATCATCTTTACGCTTATCTTTATCGCGGCTGATAAAGTGCGCTGTACGGTAATACATACCGCGGTAAAACTGATTCAGTTTGCGCGCGATGAGTTCACGCTTGGCGGCGCCTGTAGTATGCGGCAGGCTCTCCAGCCGGTAATCTTCTTCAACAGCGTCCACAATCAAATAAACCGGTGTAGATTGATACTGCTGCAGAAAATCGGCAAAGGCTGCGAGTCCGCTCTCATCATTCACAAAGCGCTGGCATCCCTGTAGCTTGCCGGCATACCAGACCCCAGCCAATAAATTATCAGCTGTGGCACAAAGCACTATTTTATTTAAATTGCCTTTAAGCATAATCTGGTCAGTTAAAGTTTAAGCTTGCTGAATGAATCATAAACCGGCCCCAGTACTGAGAACATGATAAAGGCGAGTATGCCGCCCAATATTACCGTGAGTGCAGGCTCTATCATTTTCAGCATTTTCTGCATAGAGTCATTTACATCGCGGTCGTAAAAGTAGCTGATATTTAATAGCGACTTATCCAACGCGCCTGTATTCTCACCCACCTTGATCATGCGTACCACCAGCTGTGGAAACAGCCCGGCATTGCGAAAACTCTCACTCATGGAATCGCCTGCGTTAATCTGCGCATGCACCCGCGTTAGGGCATCTGCCACGACACGGTTACCGACGATATTTTCACAAATCTTAATCGCATCCAAAATTGGAATACCGGTTTGATACATGAGCGCAAAGTAACGCGCAAAACGCGCCATGATGATTTTATGCAGAATAGGCCCGGTCACCGGTAAGTTCAGCTTAAACAAATCAAAACGATAGCGCGCGACCGGATTAGACTTAATAACCGCAACCAAACCAATCACAACCACAAGCGGCAGCCCGATAATCAGCCACCAGTAATCAACAAACGCATTAGAGATAGCGATCAGTATTTTGGTATTTAAAGGTAGCTCCTGCCCCATATTGCGTAAAAATGACACCATCTGCGGTACCAGATAAGTCATTAAAAACACTACGGCAAGGGATACCACAACCGCTACAAAAGCCGGGTAGGCCAGCAACTTTTTCGTTTGCGACATCAGTTCATCTTGCCAGCGAATGGTATTGAACAGATTATTCAATACCACTGGCAGCTGGCCTGTGTGCTCACCTGCTGCAATCAAGCTTACAAATACTTCGTTAAATACCGCCGGATGCTGTGCCAGCGCCTCTGAAAGCATCTTGCCACCTTCGACCTCGGAGCTTACTGCGCCCAATATCTTTTGGAAATACAGGTTACTGCTGCTTTCACGTAAGTCATTTAAACAATCCAGCAGCGGCACGCCTGCACTATTCAACTGCTCCAGCTGAAAGCAGAACATGACTAAATCCTGATTGCTGACGCGGCTGCGGTTAAACAGGCTGGTAGATTTTGCAGCGGTGCGGAATGTGATTAAGTCCAGCCCCATGCGTGATAAGCGGATCTCCAGATCCACTTCATTCACGGCATCAAGCTGCCCGATTGCCGGGCGCCCTAACTTATCAACCGCGTTGTAACTGAATGAAGGCATAAGTGTAGCTCTGCAAATTAAGCACTAATGCGACTCGTTAAATCAATCACTCGCATTACTTCTATCACGCTGGTGTGACCCTCCAGAATACGGCGCACACCATCAGCGGCTAATGTAATGAAGCCTTTATCGAAAGCCATTTTCTGCAATTCATCCAGATGTGCCCGGCGTGAAATCAATGCATCCATATCACTATCAATCCGCAGCAGCTCAATGATTGCCATACGGCCACGATAGCCGTTCAGATTACAGTGCTCACAGCCTTTCGCCTTAAAAATCTGCGGCTTGTCATTGGGTTTAAGGCGCAAAATTTTACGCTCAAAGTCGTCTGGCGTGTATGCCTCTTTACAATGCGGACACAGCACCCGCACCAGTCGCTGTGCCACTACGCCGATAATATTACCGGCCATAATATCTGGCAGAATACCAATATCTGTCAGACGCGGGAACACGCCCAGTGCAGAGTTGGTATGCAGAGTACTGAATACCTGATGACCAGTCATCGCCGCGCGAAAAGCCATCGTAGCCGTATCTTCATCGCGGATTTCACCGACCAGAATAATGTCCGGGTCTTGGCGCATAATCGAGCGTATGCCGTTGGCAAAATCCACCTTATTCACCTCGGCAACTGAAGTCTGCCGCATCATCGTGACAGGATATTCCACCGGGTCTTCCAGTGTCATAATATTCACTTCGGTGGTGTTCTGGCTCGATAACAGCGAGTAAAGCGTCGTGGTCTTACCGCTACCGGTTGGACCGGTGACGATCAGAATACCTTCCGGGCGCGTCATCATGAGGCGCAATTCATTCAGGGTATTCTCACGCAGACCCATGCGCTCCATTGGAATAATCGACTTTTCCCGATCCAGCACACGCAGTACGATATTTTCACCGTGTATGGTCGGATGCGTCGAAACGCGAAAGTCAATCGGCCTGCCGCACAAGTTCATATTCAGGCGACCATCCTGCGGCGCGCGCGTTTCTGCGATATCGAGCCCGCTCACCACTTTAAGCCTGACGGCTACGCCACCCCAGTAACTTTTGTGCAAGCTGCGGATCTGCTGCAATACGCCGTCAATTCTGTAGCGGATGCGCAAAAAGGCATGCTCCGGCTCAAAGTGAATATCCGAAGCGCCACGCTTAACAGCATCCATCAGCAGTGACCCAACCAGACGCACCACCGGCTGCGTATACTCATTACCTGCTGCACTCAAACTCTGGTAATCAATCTCACCGGTTTCAATCTCGCGCAGAATACCGTCAACAGATAATTCATAACCATAAAACTGGTCAATAAATTCTTCAAGCTGCGCCTCTGCCGCCAGCACCGGCTTGATCTGAATTTGCCCTCCCAGCATAGCCCGCAGCTGATCCAATGCCACCACGTTGAACAGGTCTGCCATTGCCACAACCATGACTCTGCTAGCTTCCTCATAAGCCACCGGCAGCAGATGGTAACGGCGTGAAAAATCCTGCGGCACCATTTGCAATGCTTCGATATCGGCAACCACTGTCGACAAATCAATACTTTCTGTGCCGATAGTACTTGCCAGCGTATCGCGCACCATTGCCTCGGTAACAAAGCCCAGCCGCACCAGCTGACGGCCCAGGGGCAAGTCATTATGCTCCTGCTCAATAAGCGCAATCCGCAGCTGATCGTCGCTGATCAGCCCCTGTTGCACCATGAGCTCGCCTATGCGAAGTTTACGGCGCTGTTCAGCCATTAAATCCAGCCTGTTCTGATATATTGGTCATCGTCATATTAGTATTTTTATCTTTTTTATCAGGTCTACGTCTATGCTGCTCTACTGTTGAAGCGTCTGTATTCTGGCTTCCAGCTGTGCTTTATCCAGATTGCTGGCGCCTGAGCTATTTAACAAACTCAGCGCACGCTGGTACTGCGCCAGCGCAAGACCAGATTTACCGAGCTGATCCAAACTGACTGCCAGATTAAAAGCATAATCCGCACTATTGGGTGCGTAGCGACTGGCATTAAAATAAGCTGGCTGCGCTGACGACCATTGACTCTGTGCTGCATATAAGTTGCCTAATGCCGCGTGTAAATTTGCCGCTTCCGGCTGCTGTGCCAGCATGCTTTTAATACGGCTTTCGGTGCCAGCAGAATCTGCTGTAGCTGCACCCGCCAATTCGTTACTTATTTGTGCATTAGCAACGGCTGACAACGCAGTACTGTTTCTTGGTTCAATTTCCAACACCTTCTGGTACCAACCATTGGCGTCTGCATAACGAGACTGCCTGAGTGCAATTGCCGCCATGCCTAACAAAGCATCCACATTTCGCGTATCGCTCTGCAATACTTGCCGATATTGCTTTTGTGCTGCCGCATCATCGCCGCGGCTATAAGCCTCATAAGCTGCGAGCAAGGTTGGGTCAACACCTGCAGCCGGCGTTCTACTCACCAGTTTCAGCGGTGCGCGTTTATTAAATTCACTAGTATTTAATTTACTTATATTTAACTCGCTTGCTGTCTCATTAGCTGCGTTGCCTGATTCAGCAACACGGCTTTGAGCTGCCTTGTTACCGGCTGCTGCATTGCCGACAGCTGAGCTATTTCCGTTAATAAGCGCTATTTCTGTTGAAATACTGGCATAGGTATTCACGTCAGATTTTGCAGCTTGTCCAACAGTATTTGCCGGCTTTTGTGCAGCATCTGTTACTGGAGTCTGAGCATAGCCTGCTTCTGGTGCAATGGTTTGCACAGGCGGCTCAGTTACGCTTGCCACTTCTGTAGTCGCAACAACCTGAGAGTCAGGTTTAGCAACTACAGCCTCAGGCGTATTAACCTTAGTTAGGTACTGGTACCCTTGTAAGCCGAGCCAAATAAACAACGCACCTGCAGCCCCCAACATTAACAAAGCAGAGGCTGAAGTTGAATTTTTTGCCGCCTGATTGGCAACAAACACATTGGCTGCCACTTGCTGCTTATTGTCTTTGTTAATTTCAGATTGATGTTTTACTTTTGCTACACTTGCTGCCGCAGCGGCGTTGAAAAAGTCTGCCTTATTAGATGGTTCTTCAGCTGCAAAATTTAATGCTGGCTTCTCTGTTGTAGCAGCTGTCTCTACAGTCGATAAAGGCTCCAACCCCAGATCAACAGATGAAGCAGCCTCAGCCGCGCCCCTTTTGAGCTCAGCCTGCTTACCTTTTTCTGCCGATTCAAGCGCCTTAATCAGTAAACTCATCTACCGACTACCTCTCACCACTCTCGTCAAATGTTTTCTGCAACTGTGATGATGGTAAGAACTGTTTATAATTTGCCAGTTCATCACTTTCCAGACTTGCATTCGCTATCACCGTAGGTCGCAGAAAAATCACTAATTCAGTTTTACGATTTGCATCATTCTTCCCGGTAAAGATTTTCCCCAGGCCCGGGATTCTTGACAGCCCCGGAACTCTATCATTATTAGTCAAAATATCGTCTTGCATCAGCCCGCCGAGTACTGCCGTATTACCACTTAAAATCTGCAGCATTGACTCCATCTCACGCACCTGAATTTCAGGCACCAGACTCTCTATTTTCAAGTTCGGATTAGGATCAGATTTATAGCCGAGTACGCGCGAAACTGTTGGCCGCACATTGATGTTTACATTGCCGCCATCGTTAATCTGCGGTGTTACTGTCATCACAACACCGACCGGAACTGTATTTGCCGTTGTTGTTACCGTAGATAAAATACCGCCGCCTACAGAGCCCTGCGACTGCTGTGACTGCACGGTAAAATAAACAATATTGTCTACAACTTTGAGCACTGCTGTCTGATTATTAAGCACCATCAACTTAGGGCTCGATAGCACTTTGGTCGTACCAAACTGCTCAAGTAAATTAATTGATGCTGCAATATTACCAATTCGACTTATCGGATTAAGATATCCAGCAACAAAACCCGCATCAGGTATAACACCAAATGCATTGGCTGTAGTTGAAAAATTATTGCCAGGAATGTTAATACTGTTGGTTTGGGCACCTAACTGTTGCCTGAACTGAAACCCACTATTATTAGGCCCATTATTCAGGCGACTCCAGTCAATTCCTGCCTGAAAACTATCATTTAACCTGACTTCAACAATAGTTGCCTCAATTAAGACCTGGCGTTTTACGCTGGTCATCACCTTATCCAGAAACTCCTGTACACGCTCATGTTGCTTATTGGTTGCCCTGACATTAATAATCCCGGCTTCACGATTAACAATCACCGTAGCCGCATAAAGCGTTTTAAATTCAGTGTATTCCTGCTGTAAATTTTGCACCTTGTCTTGCTGGTTTACTGACTCAGTGACAGCTTTATCAGATTTTGCATTACCATCCTGCGGATTACCGAGACGGGTAATCACGATCTCTTTATCAGTTTCAGCCAGAATATCCTTAACGTTCCTTTCCAAGGTCTCCCAGAAGCGATTCTTGGACTCACTGTTAACCGCCGTACGCGAGCTATTGTTGGCGCCATTTCCGCTAGTACTAGTCGTACTGGAGGTGCCGCCGGCACCGGTAGTCGCACTTTGCCCGGTACTGGATATTTCAGCTGCAGCGCCAATAAACCCAGTGGTGTCACGCGTCATATTTACATAATCTATCTTGTAAGTACGCAATGCAGGCTGATCAGGCGCAATCGTCAGTACATTACCCTGCACCTTATAAGTTAAATCCACTTGTTTAGAAATACGCTCCAGAATTGCCGGCAGTGTTTGATCTACCGCATTAAGCGTTACCCGCCCTTGAATTGACGGGTGAATATCGATATTAAGTTTACTATCGCGAGCAATCGCAAAGAGAACCTCCTTCACCGGCGTGTCATATACGACGATGCTATAGATTGCTTCTTTCGCTTTGGGTTTGGGTGGCGGTAAATAAACGTTATCAGTTACCGGCTTAGGGATATTGCCAGCAACCTTGCCTGCGGGCTTTGAAGATTCAATAGCTGCAGATGCATTTTTATCATCTATATGGCCTTTAGATGGTTGTACCTTAGACTTGTGCGCACAAGCCGAAACGCCTAGAACCATAGACATTGACAGCATCAATATTACTTTATTGATTGCCATAGATTAACACTCCCGATAGCTGCCTTACAGGCCACTTTTCTATTTATATCACGTTAATAATACCGCAAAAAATAGCAGGGAATAATAAATCGCAACAATTAGTTACAATCTGCCGCTAAGTATCTGAAAAAATAACTGTATTTAATATGCGGTGACAGAAAAAAGTCTGAAACTGTTAAAGAAAAGCTGATTTATTTATGGCGCCGTCATTGCGAGCGTAGCGCGGCAATCCAGCTAAAATATCAAGTGCGAAGCCTCAAACACAAAACCTTTAAAACCTCTGGATTGCCGCGCTACGCTCGCAATGACGATTTAATTGGTATTTCCTTAAGAGGCCGACTTATTTTTTTGCGACAGTTCAATGTCTTTTTTCACACCTGCCAAGGTGCGCAAATAAGGCTGGTTAGCTTTAATTTCCTCAGGCAAGCTGCTAAGTGCGTTTAATGCGTCAGCGCGCTGGGCAAATGCGCCATATAAAATTACGGTATAAACACTGTCATTCTGCTGCATGCGGTATAAATAAATATTATCCATCTCCAGCTGCCTACGCAGTTTTTCTAACGCGGTTTTTAACATAGCATCCTGCGGCTGTTCAACTGCCGTTAAATCGCCAGGAACAGACTGAATCTGCAAAGATATAGTCTCAGGGCTGGCGCTTGACAGTAAATTGTCAGTAGCTTGCAAACGCTGATTAACCATCAATTGCTGTGCATCTATCACGGTGGCGGCATTAGCAGTCGCGGCAGGTAATACAACGCTCTTTTTAGCAGGCTGACTATCTGCGCTGGCTACAGGCTCCGGCTTTGGCTGCGAACCACTCGTATATACAAAAACTGCTGCCAAAATCCCCATAGCGGCTGTAGCCATCAACAACGTAGCCCACCATGTATGTTTAAACCCCGTCTTGGCAAAGCCTGATTGATACCATTTGGGCTTTAAGCCGAATTCGCTGTCATTAACTGCTGCATGTACATGTTTAGGTGTCACATGGTAGACATTGTCGGCAAATGCTGACAATAAAGCTTTATCTGCCAGAATATTCACGCGGCGCACCAAGCCTTCTGATGCTTTTGAGAGTTTTTTAATCGCCGACTCTGTAAACAGGTGCGGACCGTGATAGCCCGCTGCACGCAGCCTGAAAATCAGGTACTCGCCCACATCTTTAGTTTGCAGCGGCCCCAGATTAAAACGATGCGTAATACGCTCGCGTAACTGGCGTATATGTTCCTGATTAAGGTTGTCATCCAGCTCAGGCTGGCCAAACAATACAATCTGCAGCAATTTATCCTGCTTGGTTTCCAGGTTTGACAACAGCCTGATTTCTTCCAGCGTTGCGAGAGGCATGCCTTGCGCTTCCTCTACAAATATCACGACCTGGCGCCCCTCTGCATAACGCGCCAGCAAATACGCCTGCAACTCCTGCATGACTTTTAAACGATCTGCATTTTTAGGCAATTTAAGCTGCAACTCAAAAGCAATTGCATGCAGAACATCTTCAGGCGCAACACTCGGGTTGGCAAGATAGATGCTCTCGATTTTTTCCGGCAGTATTGTCTGTAGCATACGGCAGAGCATGGTTTTACCACTGCCTACCTCCCCCACTACTTTAATGATGCCTTCACCGTTGGTGATCGCATAGACCAGCGCATCAAGTATGGCGCCGCGATTACCCCCGGAAAAGAAAAAATCCGTATTCGGCGTAATTTTGAATGGCGGCTCTTTTAAACCAAAGTGGGGATAATACAAATTATTCCTGCCAGTCCAAGTGTTTGATCAATAGGCATAATTATCGCGCAAAATTATCTAAGGGAATTTTACTACTAATGAATCCGCATTTTTATTGTGATTTATATCTGTTATAAAGAGCTGACAACTTCTGGAAAGCATTTGAGCGTTTAGATATATCAAGGCTATTTAAATCAATTTTCAGATCTCTTCGCTTCAGTTCATTTTCGTAAGAGAGGCTGTGAACAGCAACACCTGATAAATAAGCATATTCATTTTTGGCATCAGTTCTTTTCTCAGAATAAGCACGATCATCTTTCATATCAATTGATAGCTCTCTTAGTCTAATTTGTTTGTCATAAGTAGACATGAGGTTTCCAGCTGATGTATTGCTTGTGGCCGCCGTAGACTGATAATTTGTATTGGTTGAATAAGTCTTTTTTTCTAAGATTTTATTCCTAATGGCTGAGCCATCGATTATATTAGCGTCCAAATCTATTTGAGACCCAGATGTGCCGGATGGGCATTCTGATTCAGAATATATCGTTTTTCCTGAAGAACTTTTGCATTTATAAACCCCCGCCAAAGCAAGCTGAGAGAAAAACATACAAAATATTATGAATAACACACGTATCAATTTCGCTCCCCCTGAATTAATACGATTTATAAGAATTGTAAGTTATCATAAATAATAAAGTTCTGTCTGAAATCAAGCATAAGGTTCTCATATGACCCATAAATACCAGAAAGAGGGAACGTATTTATCATCGGCACTTACACTAGCTATCATCTTGCGTATTCATACGGCTATATAGCGTTGTGCGATTCACATTGAGCAACTTGGCTGCCTGACTCAAATTACCATGTGTCATTTTCATTGCGGCTTCAATATAGGCACGCTCCCAGGTTTTTAGAACCGCATCCAGGCTCACATTGGCCTGACGCTGCAAATGACGCTGCGCCTGTATGGTCATACTCGCTTCATTGTTGAAACTTAATTCATTGCCTGAAGTTTCAGGCTCGGTTAAATCAAACTCGGCAATCAGCTCGTTTTCTTTAACAGTTTTACCTGCATATTTTGCGATTAACCGAATCACGATATTTCTTAATTCGCGTACATTGCCAGGAAAAGCATAATCCAGCCAACGGCTCTGCGCTTCTGCATCGAGCTCGAACACCGTTTTACCAATTTGATTAGCGTAAAAGGCTGTGAAATGTTCACGCAGCAGATGTTTATCTTCTCCAAGCTCGCGCAGTGGCGGCACTTTTACCGTAAATACACTGAGGCGATGATACAGATCTGATCTGAATTTGCCGGCACGTACTTCTGCACGTAAATCCCGATTGGTAGCTGCGACTACACGTGCCCGACTTTTACGTGTCTGCGTCTCGCCGATACGCTGATACTCGCCATTTTCCAAAACACGCAGCAACTTGGCCTGCAACTCTAACGGCAACTCACCGATTTCATCCAGAAATAAAGTGCCCTCACCCGCATCTTCAAAATAACCCGCGTGTGCTGCAACCGCACCGGTAAATGCACCTTTGGCATGCCCGAATAAAATTGACTCTGCGAGTAACGGCGAAACTGCCGCACAGTTAATCGACAAATATGGCTGAAGCGAGCGCTCACTTTGGTAATGAAAACTGCCTGCGACCAGTTCCTTGCCGCTACCGGATTCACCTTCGATCAGTACTGAGAATGGCGAATCAGCAAATTGCCTTACCTGCAAACGCAAGGCCTGAATCGGCAGGCTATTGCCCAGCAACCCACCATACTCTTGCTCCACCTTGGTTTCATTGCGCTCAACATCCTGTACCTTCAGTGCATTTAAAAGCATATCTTTCAGCTTTTCAACATCACATGGCTTCGCAATAAAATCAGCGGCCCCCAATGACAGCGCGCGCTTAACATTGACATCTTCACTCTGCCCCGACAATACATGAATTTTGATAGCAGGAGAATGCGCAATTAACGCACTGATGACTTTAAACCCTTCCTCAGGCACATGGGGGTTAGGCGGCAAACCAAGATCGACCAAAGCCAGCGCCGGAGGAGCATCCAACTGCTGCAACAGGCTCCTGACCTGTGCATGCGACTCTGCCACGCAAACTTCAAAATGCTTGCTTAATACAAAATGGAGGGTATCTGTGATCGACGGGTCATCGTCAACGATCATCAATACCGGACGTAGTGCTGTCATTAGAAAACCTTATTATAAATATTGATAATCACTGCGTTCAACGCAACTATAGCCTTAATGACCCACTCCATCAATAATTTTGCCTGTTGCAGCTATAGTTGCAAATATTAGTTATCGCATAAGATTGATAATAAGTTCGTAATCCGCTAACATCCAGACAGATCTGTTCGCTTTTTTAGTTTATTGTATTTTGGCTTGCAATTGAATATCTACAGGATTTAATAAGAGAAACTAAGCCGATGGAAAACAGTTTTTTTAATTCGAATGAATTCAGGTCACAGTTGCTGACGGCTGGCCGGTCACCCGTTGCGCGTTTAAATGGCCTATCTGACATTTTAAGCAAATGGAACCAGCAGCGAATCAGCGGCCTGAATAGCACAGGGGCAGATCTTTCAATCACTGACATCAATATACTGAAAGACATTATTTATACAGAAACCAGCAGACTTAAACTAAAAAATGCCGAAGTGGTTTCTGATCAAATATTGTTCATGCTGATCGGTGCTATCAAGCTTCAAACCCAGAACAGATCCGCCAAGCCGTGGGCACTGGTGAATCAATCTATCAGTAATTTCACAAAACCTGAAAAATCAAGAAGCCTGCCTCTGATTACTTTATGCGTTATCACCTTAATTACTGTGTTTGGCGCGGTAACGAACAGTAATTTTTCACACAAAAATATTGAATCGCCTGATGTTTTTAACGCGGAAAACCGCTCATCTGTTAATGAATCAAGCAGCGCCACGGTAAACAATCTGGTCAGCATGTACAACAAAATGAAAGAAGGAAACTGCCAGCTTCCGCAGGCAGCAATGTTACAGCCACAGGATAGAGAAGCGTTTATTGCCTTTATTAATGCAGGCAAAGTTGAAATCGGAACCGCCGCTAATCTAAACAACGCATTAGGCTATGTGCACTGCCTGTACCCACAAAAGCTAATGGATAAGCCATTGCAAAATAGCGGTTTCAATAGCTAAGGAATCTATATGAAAAATATGCGCGAAAAAATACTAACCGTAGCCACACAACTCTTCGAATCACGTGGCATTCATGCCTCCGGCGTTGACACGATCATTGCAGAATCAGGGGTAGCCAAGGCGACGCTGTATAAATATTTCCCCAGTAAAAATCAATTAATCATTGAATACCTGAGAGAGAAATCCAACCGTTTTTATGCCTGGATTAATGAAAAGCTTGCGGATGAGAAAGGTGACTCACAAGAGGTGCTATTTGAACTATGCAACCTATATGAACAGTGGATTACCACGCCTGAATTCAATGGCCTGCCGTTTCATATTGGTTCTGTTGAGTTTCCAGACCCTGCACACCCGGTACATCACTACTCTATTGAGCTATCAAACGAATTGCAGCACTATTTATCTGAACTGGCTGCAATGGCCGGCATTAAAGATGCCCAAACCTTAGGCCAGCAATTAACCATTATTTTTGAAGGCGGCGCAATGATAGAGAGACTCAGCCCGGATTCCGGAGCCGCGAAACGTGCCAAAAATGCTGCGATTACGTTGATAAAAGCATCGATATAACCATCTGGGCAGATCCATAACTGGCAAGATAGTTATTACGGTTAACGCGCGATCTGCAAATTAAAGTACCCAGCTAATTCAGGTATCACTTCTGCGTTATACAAGCACTGGTAATGCACAGCTTCTTTCTGAATCAACTTTAATTGAGAGGCTCCTCCTAGTTAAGTTAAGTTATTCTATTCAAGTGAATACCAAACTATTACAATCCATTAATTAACCAAGCCACATAAATGCTGCATTAAAATGGAATTATATGGAAATTTAATCAATCAAAATCTATCAAAATAGCAAGCCGGGCTGGCTTCAATGTTATGCACGCTCCCTTATATAAGCTAAATTAGTCTAAGCTAAATTAGCGGCCCTCCTTAAAATTCAATTATAAAAATCAATCAAAATTACATATGAAATATCGCTCGGAAATAGATGGTTTACGCGCCCTAGCTGTAACTTCGGTCATTCTTTTTCATGCTGGCGTGAGCATAGTGAGCGGTGGCTATGTCGGCGTAGATATATTCTTTGTAATAAGCGGTTTTTTAATCACAACAATTATTCTGGGAGAGATTCAATCAGGAACATTTTCGATTGTTAATTTCTATGAGAGGCGAGTAAGAAGAATTCTTCCCGCCCTGTTCTTCGTTATGTTTCTTTGCGTACCAGTGGCCTGGGTAGTACTCAGCCCTTATGACATGAAGTATTTCAGCAAAAGTCTGGCATATGTATCAATTTTCTTATCCAACACAATTTTTTATAAACAAAGCGGATATTTTGATGCCGCATCAGAATTAAAACCTTTACTTCATACCTAGAGCCTCGGCATTGAAGAACAATATTACGTTTTCTTCCCGGTATTGCTAATACTGCTTTGGCGCTATGCCAGAGCCTATGTTCTCCATACATTCGCAGCCATTTTCATTATTAGCTTGCTGTATGCGCAATACCTGATCCAGGTAAAGCCCGCTGCAGCTTTTTATCTTCTGCAATCCAGAATATGGGAGCTAATGGCGGGATCTATCACCGCTGTACTGGTAAGTAAAAATTTATATGGGTATGACGCGGTAAAACTTAAGAATCCTCTATCTATAACTGGCTTTGCCCTTTTAGTTATCTCAATTTTCTATTTTGATAAGACTACACCTTTTCCTAGCTTCTATACCCTAATGCCGATACTAGGCACCGTTCTAATCATCATGTTCGGCACTGAAAAAACCATTGTTGCTAGAATATTCTCATTTAAACCTGTTGTTGGTATAGGCTTAATAAGCTTTAGCGCCTACCTTTGGCATCAGCCAATATTCGCGTTTTACCGGCATCATAGCGATCTGGAACCAGCACTGGCTGAGATGCTATCGCTCACTGGAATGGTATTAATACTGGCTATACTGACTTGGAAATTTATAGAGCAGCCTTTCAGAAACAAAGGCTTCCTCACCAGAAAACAAATCTTTAGTATTGCATTCGCAATTTCGCTCGGTTTTATCAGTTTTGGCCTTGTTGGCTACTATAACAACGGGTTTCTGAACCGGCTTTCTGAAAATGATAAGCAAATTAATGACTACAGAAAACATAACGGAGACTGGAGAACTGAATCATGTTTTCTATGGCTGCTCCCGGGTAAATTCTCTTTCTCCCCAGAGTGCTTTGATCATGGCAACCAAGCTGAATCTATACTTTTATGGGGCGACTCTCATGCGGCAGCTCTTTATACTGGCATTAGAAAAAAAACCAGCAAAATTACACAACTGACAGGCGCCGGCTGCCCACCACTTTTAAATCATGGCGGCTTTGAACCCAGAAAGGAATGTGCCGAGGCAAATACGTTTGCCAGTGAGTTCGTGCGAGACAAAAAACCAGGCACAATATTCTTGCATGCCGTATGGAATGAGCATGATGAAACTCAAATGTTAAATAGTCTAGATCACACTTTGCGCTACATAAAAACCGCATCGCCTGACTCAAAAGTATTTTTAATCGGTCCAGTACCGCAATGGAAACCTACCTTGCCGGATTACGCATTGCGCAAGCATGTTTCATTAGCACGTGAGACTTATTTAAAAATGCCTATGTACCAGAAACTCCGTGCGCTTGACATAAAAATTCAGCGCCTATCGATGGAAAATAATATAAGCTATATTTCCCCACTGACTAGAATGTGCAAAAACGACGAGTGCCTTGTTGTGGGTAAAGTTAATGCCAAGTTTGGTTTAACAGCTGTTGATTACGGTCATTTGTCAGAAGAAGGAGCGGACATCTTGGCTGAATATATCTTCAGTTTTAAACATTAACTCATGACTAAAACACCAGATGAAGCGCCGATAACTTCTTGTGTACTCTCGGCATGCCATCGAAGACAAGCCCGCTTATTAAGCGAAGTGCCTTATGCATACGACCCCGCGCATTTGGTGTGTCCGCGCATTACATCTTTTGATGACTATTATTTCTCAATATTCTACTGCTGCAGAGGCTTTACATCTCCGCAGCTTGAACTAAGCCATTTGCCACTGATATCAGCTTTCTCATTGACTGGATTACCCTGCACAACACCATTGAATCTGGTTTGCCCAGTAAATTTTTCTATGCTGACAAAAGTTCCTTCAGCAGAACCATTACCTTTCAGCTGCTCGCCTGTGCATTCAAAATCCAGGCGATATTTATTACCAATATGGGTAACATTTTTAGCAACACATCCCATTTCACTCTGATATAAACCAGGTGGGGTTTTCTGACTCGCCATTTCCTGCGTAATACAAGTATTTGACGTGGCTGAACCATTTTCGATTTTCGGCATATCAATTCCGTATTCTTTAGCCAAATCCTTTAAGCCTTCCATTTGGTCTGGCGGGATTTGTGGCACAAACCACAGCAGATCTGATGATGTAGTGACTTCCCATAATCCAGGTTGCATACTGGTTTCAGCGGATTTTGCAGCAGGTGCTACTAACAAAGAAATTAAAGAAAAAACAAATAAGGATTTATACATTTAATTTCCTGACGCAATTGAGAATTTACAACATATCAGAGATATTACAGCAAAGGAAGTTCAGAATTTTTCAGAGATACTGTTAATCCCAGGAGTATTAGCATAAGGTAAGTACGATGAGTTACATCATGCGTGAAAATCTCTCATGTTATCCAGAAGGAATCTTAAGGAGTTATTTGGGGTCACCGAGACGATGGGACTGGGCAATGGGTCGAAATAACGACCTTGCTTTAAACCTGGAAACAATCCTAATTTGCTTAATAAACTCACTGCTTGTATAGCGTAGCTATACAGTGCTACAATTCGACATGATTAAAAACTTTCGTCATAAAGGCTTGGAACAGTTTTTTACTACTGGCAATAGGGCGGGAATTCAACCGCACCATGCCGTTAAACTTAAAGTGCAACTCACTGCCATGCATGCTGCAGAATCGCCTGATGATTTAAAAGCCCCTATTTCGTGGCGACTACACCAACTTGCAGGGGATCTAGCTGGTTTCTGGTCACTGACCGTCAATGGTAATTGGCGTGTCATTTTTAAATTTGACGATCATGATATAGAACTGGTGGATTATTTAGACTACCACTAAGCAAACAACATGAGTCAAACAGAGATAACCTAAGATTAGGAGAATAAAATGGAAATGCACGCACCCGCACATCCTGGTGAAGTATTAAAAGAATACTTACCAGAAAACTTAAGCATTACAGATGCAGCAAGCCACCTTGGGGTGACTCGCGTAGCATTGTCGCGTATATTAAATAGTAAAGCTGGCATTAGCGCGGAAATGGATTTACTGCTATCGGATGCACTAGGCACTTCAGCAGGCTTTTGGTCTCGCATCCAAGTGCAGTATGATATTTGGCAAGCCAAACAAAAATATCATCGTCACATTACACGCTTTCCACAAGCGGCGTAAACTTATGATTCGCTACCTTACCGCTTAAATATCAAAGATATTATTCGCGTAAAATAACCAAGCGGGTTTAAATTGAAGTGCATCACATCAACCAAAAGTTAAAAAGAATAAAATGAATACAACCTCCCCCTTTATTGAAGAAACTCAATTCGGGAACTGGTTTCTTAAAACAGACGTTTGGCGGGTACCCGATTTAACTATAATTCATTTACAGCAATTGTGGATAGATTAACCAGGGAGTATCTGAGCCAAGTTTTATTTAGATTTGCTAAATAAAATTCCAAAAGGACAAGAGAAGGACAAAACGACACTCGATCGAGAATAACACGCGTATTCAGCGTTAATCTGTTGAGTCTTAAGGGGGAAATTGGGGTGGCTGATGGGGCTCGAACCCACGACAACTGGAATCACAATCCAGGGCTCTACCAGCTGAGCTACAGCCACCATAGAGACTTTAAAAACTGACTGGCCTGCCCGACAGGAATCGAACCTGTAACCCCCAGCTTAGAAGGCTGGTGCTCTATCCGGTTGAGCTACGGGCAGATTTTGGTTACAA
>LNAP01000269.1_pt1 | contig 94350 bp, 100 predicted proteins | sample 602601 | NCBI WGS metagenome assembly LNAP01 (sample SAMN02440304, study PRJNA202911) | soil metagenome | biome: Subtropical and temperate rainforests or woodlands; isolation source: soil samples (1 kg each in a 20% v/v slurry with milli Q water) were... ... | reverse complement strand
ACTATCTTGGGCGAGCCTTGACGTTCCATCTATCCACTTTCAGCAGCACCAAAACGCACCAAACGAGTGCGTAAGGTCACCCATGACAACGTGCAATCCATTACAGGTCCAAGCGTTCAACACCGCCGATGTCGCCGAGCAAATCCGCGCCACGCCGGGATGGGTCCAGCATTACCAGCAGATGTCGCCGGGGCATTTTGCCGGGCGGGTGCGGTATCTGGACCTGCAAGGCGTAGAGATCTACGAGGAACACATGAACACTCGGGTCGAACAGAATTTCAGTGCGCCTGAGGGTTCACTGGCGTTCTGTTTCGATCGCAGCGACAACGCGCTGTACGTGTTGAATGAAGAAAGCCGCAACATCTGGATCACGCCGGAGAACTATCAGGAAATTGCCGTGGTGTTCGGGCCTGAGTTCGTTCAACGGCACGGGCTGAATGTCGCCAGGCTCGAAGGGCTGTTCATGGCACCGTTGAACTCGGAGCAGAACGCGCTGTTCAGTCGCTGGTTGAGCGGAACCTTGACCCGTCTGGCGCAGACCCTCGATCCGCCGAGCAAAGAGGCGTTGACCCAGCAGTTGCTGGAAGACTGTCTGTACATCCTCGACAACGCGTGTGTGTGCCTGGACCGCGGTGGTTTGCAGCGTCGCGCCGAAGAGCGGGCGGTGATGAAGCGTATCGGCGAATGGGCGGCCGATTCCCCGGAAGAAACCTTGAATTTGCTGGAACTGTCCCAGGTCGCCGGGGTGTCGCTGCGTCAGTTGCAGCACGCCTTCAAGGCGTACACCGGCATGACGCCGACCCATTGGCTGCGCCTGCGCCGCCTCAACAGCGCCCACCGCGAACTGCTCAGTCGCTCGCCCACGGAAACCACTGTGGCCGAAGTGGCGATGCAATGGTCGTTCTGGCATTTGGGTCGGTTTTCCAGCAGTTATCGCGCGCTGTTCAAAGAGCTGCCGAGTGAAACGCTCAAGCGTGCTGGCCGTCAGTCATAAGTCGGGGGAGGGCGCGCGGGAGTGATCTACACTCTGGAGGCTGAGGACACCTCGGAGGTCATCATGAACAGCTTGTCTTCCCTTGGTCTGTGTGTCGCGCTGTCGATTGCCGCCACGCAGGCATGGGCCGAAACGGTGGTCCCGTTGAAGGGCCAGACGTCGCAACAAACCCAACTGGACATCGAGGCCTGCCACAACATCGCCGCGGGTCAGACTTCGACGCCGCCGCCTGCATCCGGTGGCCGCCTGAAAGGAGCGGCTGTCGGTGCCGCTGCCGGCGCCACTGGAGCTCAGGTTCGCGGTCGCCAGCACGATGAGTTTTATGACCGTGTGGATGACGATGTGAAGCAGGATTATCGGCAGAACCGGGCCAAAGAGACGGCGGCCGCCGGTGCGGTGGTGGGGGGATCGCGTCAACGCCAGGAACGCCGGGCGCAACAGAAAACCGCCGCTTCCACCAGTTCGACGGCCTACACCAGTTGCCTGCAAGGAAAGGGGTATCAGGTTAATCCCTGAACGCGTTTTGGCGGTCGCTGATCCAGCAGATAAACCATCAGGCACGCATACAGAGTCACCAGGATAAACAGCCCCATTCGCACGGCAAATGCAGTGTAGACGTCCTTGCCCGCGAGACTGTCCTGCACCGACTGACCGAGCAGGATGATCATGGTGATGAGGCTGTTGAGCCAGAACCCCGGGCTCAACCGGGTCGGGCTCAGGGCGTACAACTTGCGCGCCAGGATCAGACCGAACAGCAGCATCCACAGGAAAAACATCCACAGGTGCACAAACAGGCTCAGCGCACTCCAGAACAGCACCGCCAGCACGCCGGCCAGCAGGGTCGAACCGACGAGTTCGCGACCGGCATTTCGGGCCGTGGTGGAACTCTGCTGGCCCAGGCCGACTGCCTTCAGAATGATCGGCAGGTAGCTCGCCGGATCGATCATTGCCAGCAAAAACGCTGGCAACACGATCAGGGTTGCACGCAGCGCAACCCGGCTGACTTCTTCCGCCGGTAACAGCGGCGCAGGGGGTGGCGACGGCGCGTTGGGCGGGTCGGGAAAGAGCCAGTGACTCACCGCCACCACCAAAACGGCGAGGAGTAATCCTTTGACCAGGGCGCCAATAACCATCGCCGCGAGGTCGAACTCGGCGACACCGGCTGAAGAAATCATGGTCAGGCCGATCACCAGGAACGTGACGATCAGGTTGTTGCCGCCGCGCAATCCAAAACGAAAAACCAGGAACAGACAGACGCCGACCAGCAGCACGCCACTGACCGGGTAATAACGCAGAACCGGAATCAACAACAGGCCGACTCCGGTGGTCAACATTGCAACGACGGCCAGAACAATTCCGGCCTTGAACGGCAATGGCCGGTTGACGGTGGCGAGGAGCAACAACGCAAGCACCGGCGCGATAAAGGGAATCGGCAAGCCCAAACCGAAACTCCCGGCGAGACACAACGCAGTGCCCGTGGCCAGGCGCAGTGCGCGTTGAGCCCTGGGTGTGCGTTTAGTAGGCATAGGACAGCCAACTCATCAGACCAAAAAACAGACGACCGAGCGGGTTCAATGGATTGCCTTGGGTAGGAAAGGCCATGACTTCAGCCTGACCGCCGGCACGCATCGCACGGCTGTCGCGCAGCCGCGCTTTGGATTCCTCGGAAAACTCAATGATCACGGGGAAGCGCTGGGCTGGACGCAGCCAGTCGCGGCTGTTCTGTACATTGGGCAAGGTACCGGGTGCCGGCGTCTGACCGACACTGACGCCGTAACCGACGCTGCGCACGCGCCCGTCGAACACTTCGCCCGGCAGCGCATCCAGAACAATCGCCACCGGCGTATCGACCCTGACCCGACCGAGGTTGTTCTCGGTCATATCAGCACTGATCCACACATCGTGGATGGCGATCAGGGTCATCACCGGACTGCCGACGGCGGCGAACTGCCCGGCATCGGTGCGCAGGTCGGTGATCAAGCCTGCCGACCGTGCGCAAATCTGCGTGTTGGCCAGGTCCAGTTCGGCTTTCGACAACGCCGTCGCGGCACTGCGCAGCATAGCGTTATCTTCCTCACTGCCACCTTCCTGCTCACGCGCACGCTGGACTTCGGCACGGGCGGCGGCGACCTGGCTGACGGCTTGTTCGCGATTGGCCCGAGACACTTCGAGCAGCCGTACGGAAATGGTTCCGGGGTCATCGCGATACAGCCCCTCAAGGCGCTGATTGTCCTGGCGCGCCTTGAGTTCGTTGGCCTGGGCGGCGCGCAGATTGGCTTGTGCCGAGGCAATGCCGGCGGTGCTGGCGCCGATTTGTCGGCGTGTCGATTCGAGGTCTGCGCGTGCGCGGTCGACGGCGATCTGATACGGCTGGGGATCCACCTCGAACAGAACGTCTCCGGCCTTGACGTCCTGGTTGTTGCGCACGTTGACGCGAATGACCCGGCCGGCCACTTCAGCCGCCACCGGAATGACAAAGGCGCCTACCCGGGCCTGTTGGGTGTAAGGCGTGAACCGGTCCGCCGACAAATACCAGGCCAGGCTCAGGACGATGACCAGCAACACCCATTTGATGCCTTTCTTCGCCGGATCGGCGGGCGGCTCGGGTGCCTTGGGGGAGGGCGGTGCGGCTTCACTCATGGTCTTTTACCTTGTTGGCTTGTGCAGCTGAAGGCTCATCCAGCAGATCGCCCCAGTCCGTACGTTGCTCCATTTGCCGGCGGGTCGCCGCATCGATTTTCGGCAGCGCGCTATACCAGCCACCGCCCAGGGCTTTGTACAGGGCAATCACATTGCTCACGGCATTGCTGCGGCTGACCAGGTAATTGTCCTGTTGCTCCAGCAAGGCGCGTTGCGCATCCAGCACCCGCTGGAAGTCCGAATAACCTTCACGATATTGCGCGTTGGCCAGCACCAGCGAGCGCTTGGCGGAGACTTCCGCCTCACGCAGGATACGTTCGCGCTCCAGGGATTTGATCAATCCGCTGGCGGCATCATCGGCCTCGCGCGCCGCCTGGCGAACCTTGTCGCGGTAGGCTTCGATCAACTGCTGCAACCGCGCATCCTGGATACGCACGTTGTTGCTGATCTGGCCATGGTCGAAGAGGTTCCAGCGCAGGCTGGGGCCGCCGATGAAGTCCAGGCTTCTGGAGGTGCCGTTCAGCGTGTCGGCCGACCAGACGATGCTGCCGAGCAAAGTCAACGACGGGTAGAACTCGGTTTCGGCCACACCGATCAGCGCCGACTGGGCTGCGACGTTGAGTTCGGCCGCGCGCACATCAGGTCGGCGCAGCAGGAGGTTGGCGGGCACATCCTGCAGCACTGCGCGGTCTACCAGCGGGATCAGTCCTTCATTCTCAAGCAACTGTGACAGTGCACCGGGTGGCTGACCGACCAGCACAGCCAGCGCATTGCGGATACGCAGCACCTGGTCTTCAAAGTTGGGAATGGTGCTCAGGGTGCCCAGGTACTGAGTCTTGGCCTGTTGCAGGTCGAGCTCGGCTTGCTGGCCGCTGTTGAACAGCTTTTCGGTGATCTCGAAATTACGCTTTTGCTGTTTGGCGTTTTCCTTCGCCACACGCAAACGCGCCTCGGTGGTGCGCAACGAAAAGTAGGTGTCCGCCACTTGGGCACGCAGCAGGACGAGCACGTCTTCGTAGTTGGCCTGTGCGGCGAAGTAACCGGCATCGGCGGATTCGATGGCACGGCTGAAGCGACCCCAGAAATCCAGCTCCCAGCCAATGTCGAACCCGGCGCTGTGTTGCCAGAAATGGCTGTCCTGCGGATTGCTTCCGCCGGATTGCCTGCGGTTGAAGTACAGACTGTCGACGCTGGCTTGCTGCAATTGCGGGTAGCGCCCGCTTTGAGCGATGCCCAGTTGGGCACGGGCCTCCATCACTCGCAGACCGGCGATTTTCAGATCCGAATTTTGGGCGTCCGCCTCGGCGATCAAACGATCGAGCACCGGATCGCCGAAGACTTGCCACCACTGCCGCAGATCAGGATGCAGGTTGCGCTGGCTGGATTGCTCAAGAGCAGGGGAGCTCCAGTGGTCAATCCAGGCTGGCTTCGGTGACTGAAAATCCGGCCCGAGGCGCACGCAACCACTCAAGCCCAGTACACCCAGCAGGAGCAGTTGGCTTGATCGCGTCAAATGCATGCACGTTTTCCGGTCCATTAAGTTCACAAGAGCATAGACGCCCTGATGATCAGCCGACTGCTAAGCTTTCACGCGGCATCACATTCAATATGACTCGTCAAAAAGGAACGGCAGCCATGAATGCACCGCATGCCGCTGGATGGCGCTTCAAACCGGGCATCGCGATCATAGATCTGATGCTCGGCTCATGGCTGATGGTGCCCATCGTGGCGGCAGCGGCAGCAGGCAAAAGCTCTGTGCGGAGTTTTCCGAGCATTCGGCATTGATTGAACAACTGACAATAGAATGAGGGCTGAGGGGAGTATTGTGGGTTGAGACGGCAGTTCACCCGCCTCAACACGCAGCCTCCCACCAAGACGCTATGCAGCATGGGAAGGAACGAAGAACAAATAGTTAGAGAGAGAAAGCGACCCGTAGCATACCCTCAAGGTCTTTCGGCTTGCGTCCCAACAGTTTTTCAAGCGTATGACTGCTCTGGTCGAAAGCGCCTTTATCAATGGCGTTACCCCAGCCGCTGAGGAATTTCGCGACCGAGGTTGGCCAGCCGTCAGCCTCCCGAGCGGCGATGAATGCTTGAGCGGAAATGGGTTGGTATTCAATCGGCTTCCCCGTCAGTCGAGCCAACTCGTTAGCGATGTCCTGGAATGACCACGTCTGTCCCGCATTCAGCAGGCAAGTGCGGTTTTCATAACCCGTTTCGGTTAACAGTGCGGCACCGGCCTCTGCCAGCTCGGCAAAAGTGGCGAAGCTGGCTCGACCTTGACCTGCTGGGGCACTGAAGTCTTCTTTTGCCGCATCGGCGCCGGTGAGGAAGGGCAAATCGTCGGCGTATAGGGGATGTTGAACAATCGTGTACGTGAGGCCCGACCTCTTGAGCAATCGTTCGGTAGCGATATCGCTTTCAGTCACGCCTTCAATAGGAGCCAGCTCATCGTTGACCCGTTGAATACTGGTGTAAACCACATGGCGAACACCGGCCCGGCCGGCAGCAACGATCACGTTTTTATGCTGGGCAAGACGATCACTGAAGGCTACGGCTGACACCATGTAGATTTTTTCGACGCCTTCGAATGCCGCCACCAACGAATCGTAATCGGTGTAATCCCCGTAGCGCACTTCTATACCCAGTGCAGCCAGGGGCGCGGCTTTTTCAATATCACGTGCCATTGCCACAACATCGGATGCCGGGATTTTTTGTACCAGTGAATGCAAGACAGCATTGCCCAATCTGCCTGTCGCGCCAGTAACGAGAAATTTTGCCATGATGCTTTGCTTCCAATCTTGATAACCAGGAGGAAGCCCATCATGACCAAAGCATAAAAGATAAATTAGTCTTCAATAGGTAGAATCAGCTTCAACCAAAAGTTGGAGATGATCGTGGAAACTCTAGGTAATCTAGAATCCTTCGCCCGTGCCGCGGAAGCCAGCAGCTTTTCCGAAGCCGCACGGCGCATGGGCATTTCCGCAGCCGCTGTCAGTAAGAATGTGGCGCGCCTTGAAGCCAATCTGGGTACGCGGTTGTTCCACCGCAGCACGCGAAGTATCACCCTCACCGAAGCGGGAGAGTTGTTTTACCAACAGGTCGCAGAAGGCCTCGAAACCCTCCAGGGGGCCATCAATCAGATAAGCGAAGCCAGAGAAGTCCCCGCAGGACGATTGCGGGTCAATTTGTCACCATCTTTGGCTTACGATTATGTATTGCCATTGCTCAAGACCTTCATGCAGCGTTACCCCGCGGTGGTGCCAGATTGGCATTTAGAAATACGACGCGTGGATTTGATAGGTGAAGGGTTTGATGTCGCTATCGGTGGCGGCATGGAATTGTCACCTGGCGTTGTGGCACGAGAACTCGCCAAACTTCATCTCGTGGCTGTCGCTGCTCCGTCATGGCTGGAAGGCAAGCCGCTGCCCACTACGCCCAGCGAGTTGCAGGGGGTTGATGGCATCGTAATGCGTTCGACCAACTCAGGGCGTTTGCTGAACTGGACGCTTCGTGATGCTGGGGAAGGGCGGTTCGACCTCAATCTCAAACCCGCAGCCATCATGAACGACCCGGAAGCGCTGTGCAGCTGTGCTGTGATGGGGCTAGGTGTCGCACTGCTGCCCTTGGATCGCGCCTGGCCTCGCTTGCAACGCGGTGAGCTGATTCGATTATTGCCAGATTGGTATGTCGATCTGGGCGTGGTCTCGGTTTACTACTCATCCAAAAAATCTTTGCCGGCCAAAACACGGGTGTTCGTCGATTTTCTGTTGGAGCATTTTCGAGAATCGCTCTGCCAACACTTCCGTGCCGATTGAGGCCTACGGCGATTGAGCCAGCATAACTGAAGCGATACTCGCATCGGTGGGCACCCGTCCAGTGACGGTTGTTCACCAGCGACGGCCAGTTATTCGGAATACTTTGTGAATATCAGGTCCGTCGCAGTGGGCAATTTCGTATGGCAAGCGAAGCAGCCATTGACGATCTTTTCACTGGGATTGGGCTTGCCGTTTTCAAACTGCCCGTAACCCCATCCGCCTGTATTGGCGTAACGCTTAGAGTCTTTGACTTCGATCTGGACGTTCGTCGGCTCGCCCGCGATGAAAGATTGGTCCCGACCAAACACAGCGTTGTTTTGCGCGGAGGATTCATATTGATAAGCGAGTCGAGCGATGACAGTGCCATCTGGAAATGGCCGTGTCCCATCCCTGAACGCTTTCATGGCGACATCATTTCCCAGAATGACACGGATGTCAGGTTTATCACCTTCTTCATGAGCAATGCTGACAAATTGCCAGTTCCGGTAGCCCGGTGGGAGTGTCACCCCAAACACTGGCGACCCCTCTGCGGCCGTACCGGGGGTTGAATCAGCGTTTGCAACAATAGAGAAAGCAAGCCCGCAAAGAATACTGGCGGTCGCGGTCAGAACGAGCAATTTGGAAGTCATCACAAATTCTCCAACGATGAGTGTACGCAGTTTCGTCGACGACCTTGTCGAAGGTCTGCAAGTGCATCCGGCCTTTCGGCCAGATGCTGATTGAACGAGTGCCACGACCGTTCCATTGACGGTTGCAGGCAATCGTCATTTGGCAGTGGCAGCCGCTTCAATCAGGCTGGCAACGACCTTCGGATTGGACACCATCACGACATGGGACGCGCCTTTGACCGCGACGGTCTGTCTGGCATGCGCTCGTTCAGCCATGAACGCCTGGGCTTGCGCGGGGATGTTCTTGTCCTTGTCACCGTAAACGAACCATGAAGGAATGGTTTTCCACGCTGGCTCGCTCGACTTTTCGTTGAGCGCCTCTGCGGTCACAGGGCGTTGGGTCGCAGCCATCACCTTGGCGTCGGCGTTCGACACATCCGCGGCGAACTGATCGTGAAACTTGTCCTGTTGGATGTAGAGGTCTTTACCACCGTCGGCCAATTCAACCGGTGGCGCCAAGGTTGGGCCAAGTGTGTTGCCTGGGAAGCGACCCGCCAGGTCTGCGGTGGACTCACCTGCCTCGGGCGCAATAGCAGCGACGTAAACCAAGGCTTTGACGTTGGCATTTCCATAGGCAGCTTCGCTGATGACCGGACCGCCATAAGAGTGCCCGACCAAGACGATTGGAGTCTTGATGCTCGCTAACACATCCGCGACAGACTGTGCGTCACCCTTGAGCGAGCGAAGAGGGTTGGAGGCCGCGATTACCGGATATCCATCCTTTTCCAGAATTCTTACCACACCGTTCCAACTGCTGGAGTCGGCGAAGGCTCCGTGCACCAACACAACGGTTGGTTTGATCGGAGCGGCCAATGCAGCGGTCGAACTGATCATTGTTGCTGCGAGCGCAAGCCCTGCAAATAACTGTTTCATCGAATGTTCCTGTGTATAGAAGATTGACGCAGTCAGGTAAATTTGAAACGGGTGCAGAACTGTCTGCGCCTTCATGGGTAGGGCGTTGGCGCAACGTCTATGGAGCGTTTCAGACACTTTTTTGCGCCATCCAGAAGTCCGCGGATCTTCGAGCACAGACATCTATACCTGTAACGAATCGATCGACTGCGTGGATCATGGTCTGCTTCTATCAATTGCGTGAGAACGACCAAAAAGAACAATCTAATATTTCACTGGGTGAAACAGCCGAAGTTTAAGCGCTGAAAGGCTATTGCCCTCTTACTGGCCTGGCGCTTTCGCCAGAGTGATCTTTTCTTGTATCACGCAGCAACGCGGGTATGGCGAGCAGGTAATGCGCAGGTCGTTGGGGGTGCTATCAGTGACTTTTCAAAAAAACGCCAATGAGGTGTTTTTTATTTTCATTATCCTCGCGTTCTTACGCTTACCTCAATTCGTGCATCCGGTGCCAATGACGCGGTATTCCAGGATGTGTACTTCACCGTCAGAGTCGTTGTATGTCATTCGCACTGGCGTGGGTCCGCAGACATCAGCTGCCAGTGAGGTTTTGACCACGTTAGCAATGTCTAGATGCATTCCATATTTATATATGTCAACTGTTGGATCTGCGTTGGCTTCTTGTGTGTATGTCGATAACGAAGCCGTAACGGACAAGACGAAAAACAGGAATTTAGTCATGAAAGTGATCTCCGGTTTAATGGATGTGAGCTCGTTATTTTTGAGAGGGCTTTAATTGGCCCGCACGTCGGCCTGTTGTGCCTGTTATGCCGTCAGAAAGGACGTAGCGGCAGGAACTTGCCGTCAAGGGTAATCACTGCACGGTGGCCACCTTCTGGATCTTCAACTTTCTGCATATTCAGCTTGAAGTTGATTGCGCTGATAATGCCGTCGCCGAACTGCTCGTGAACCAGCGCTTTCAGCGTCGTTCCGTAGATCTGGATCATCTCGTAGAAACGGTAGATGGTTGGATCACTAGGGACCCCTGACAAACTTCCACGCAGTGGAATGATTTGCAGTAAAGCCACGCTCTCGGAGTTCAGGCCCAGTTTTTGGCCGATGATTCTGGCTGCGTCAGCTGGCAGCGGTTGTTGACCCAAGAGAGCTGCAGTAACGTAAGCCAGGCCCAGCCCGGTACCGTTCGACAGGTCCTGCCATGACAGGTTTCTGCTGGCTTTGGCTTGCAGGATTTCGGTCGTCAATGCAATGCTGACTTCGTTATAAACGTGTGACTGTGTCATGGCGTTTCTCCAGTCGAGATAATGTAACGGATGATATTGATTGGTGTTGTTTTAGAAGTCGGTAATCATTGTCAAAACTGTTGGTAGTGTCTGAGCCTCCATTCAAGTTCGCCGAATTGATCTGTATGCATTGGGACTGATTGCTTTTGTCACTGGTGTCTGCTCGTTCGGTGTTTTCGTTTGCTTGAACACAGGATAGGACTGTCGCAGCCGATAAGCACTTCGACATAAGGTCGAATTTTTTAGCGCGTGAGTGGTAGCGGCTTATACTTGAGTATTAATGGCGGACGGCGAGATTTTGATTTTTTAATTGTGCTGGACAATTTGTCGGCGTTCAGCTGGGCGAGATTTGTGAGTATGAGTGGGAATAATAAGAGAGGGGGCGGACGGTGGGGCAGGTGCATAGAGGCATTTGCCTGGCACTCCAAGAGCGTATTGCTTCCAAGTACACAGTACTTACGCCTTAAATTGATTCAGTGCTTACCTCCTATCCCTAGCGATTCAGCCATTCGTACCAGATCAGCAAACGACTTCGCCTTCATTTTTTTCATCGCGTTCCCGCGGTGAATTTTGACAGTGACTTCACTGATACAGATCTCGCCGGCGATCTGTTTATTCATCAGACCCTTCACGGCATAAGCCATGACTTCGCGTTCCCGGGCAGTCAGTGACTGGTAACAGGCATGCAAACCAGCGTCCTCCTTGGCCAGTTCACGGCGCTTTGTATCTGTCCTGAGTGCAGCCGATACTGCGTCCAGAAGGTCCTGGTCGCGAAACGGTTTGACCAGGAAGTCCAGGGCGCCAGCCTTCATCGCTTTAACAGACATCGCGATGTCGCCATGCCCGGAAATGAAGATGATGGGCAACTTATTCGCTGACTCAAGCAACTCTCGTTGGACATCCAGGCCACTGGACCCTTGTAGGCGGACATCCAGCACCAGGCAGCACGGTGTTTGAGGGTCGGGGCGGCGAATGAATTCGGCCGCGGAGGCGAACGTCTCGACCCGCACATCCATCGAGCGGAAAAGACTGCTCAATGCGATGCGCACGGACTCATCATCATCAACAACGAAGACTATTGGTCCGTTATCCAGAGGCGAATCAGAGAGAGAATCTCGACTCACATGTGCTCCTCCCAGGTAGGTAACGACAAGTGGAAAGCGGCGGTGTCTCCTCGCTCAGAACCTCCCTATGGTCAAAGGCTCGAGCACAAGGCGGGAAGCCTTGCTGTGGCATCTGTGATTGACTGCAAGTCATTGATGAGCAAATGGCTGATCACCTGGCGCCATTGGATGCGGCCTCCCTACGACTTCGACACCAGCGCAATCATATCTAAGGTCTAGCACAATCCTGTTGCCAGGGCGGCGCGAACAGGCATACGGCCGGGGGAGGTTTCCTTGAAGATCGTGACCGCCGTGTCGCCGATGGACCTGCCGTAGAATTAAATCCCGCGACGCAGTTTCCCTGGCGCCTCGCCGTAAAACTCCTTGAATTTCTTGCTGAAGGCCGATTGCGATTGGTACCCGACCTGTACGGCAATATCGCTCAGCCCCAGATGGGAATGGCTCAGCAGGTTGAACGCCATTTCCATACGGACCTGAGTCAACAGCACCCAGGGTGACGCGCCAGCCACACGTGCAAATGCGCGCAGGAACGTTGCGCGGGACATGCTCGCCATTTCCGCCAGCCCTTCAACGGTCCACTCGAATGCAGGGTCGGCCAGCATCGCCTGCCAGGCGCGTCCGAGGCGTTTGTCGCTGAGCAAGGCCAATGAGCCAGTGGTCTGGCCATCGCTTGCCAGGTGCGCTCGCAGGATTAAGGTGAACAGCGCCTGGGATAGCGCGTCGAGCATGAATCTGGAGCAGACCTGGTCGCCATCCGCTTCGCCACGCAGCATCTCCACCAGCGCAAGTAGCTGCCCACTGGCGGTGGGCGGGATGACCAGATACTCGGGCAGCGCAGCGAAGAGCAGTGACGTGCGATTGAAGTGAAACCCGCCACAGAGCATGTCGAAATCGCGACTGGCCCCGCCAATACGATGCATCGGCACGACACCACCTTCGCTAACGTACGGCACGGTCGGCGCTACGGTTTTGCCTGTGCTGTGCATGACATGCGGCACGCCCCGTGGAAGCAGCAAAATGTCCCCGGTCTTCATGGAAACACGCTCGCCATCAGGAAAATATACCTGGCACTCTCCGGCCAACACGATGTGATAGGGCGCCTTGCCCAAGGCTTCCTGCTCATGCTCGCGAGCCCAATCCCCCTCGAACTGGCAGCGCAAATCCAGGCTGCCGCGCACGTTGGCCAAGCTGATGAGTTTATCGATTGAATTCATTTTGAGTCTTTCGCAATAAAAGCTGAGCCGATCGAACAAACCTGAATCGCGCCACTGGAGAAAACTGAGTGTGTCGAAACAGTACACTCAACCTGCTCAGGAATTTACGCTATGTTCAATAATTGGTCCGAATTATTGCCCACTATCCAGAAAGCCTTCGGCGCACTGGGCAAGAGCAACCCCAAGATGGTCAAAGCCTACATGGCACTCGGTGAAGCCGCTGCCGAAAACGATGTGCTTGATGTCAAGACACGCGAGTTGATCTCGATCGCCGTCGCTGTCACTACTCGTTGCGATGGTTGTATCGCCGCACATACGAACTCAGCGATCAAGGCAGGCGCGAGCCGCGAAGAGGTGGCTGCGACCCTGGCCACGGCTATCTCGATGAACGCGGGCGCTGCTTACATCTATTCGCTACGCACGCTCGAAGCGTTTGATGCGCTGAAAAACTAGCCTGACATCGCGTCCAAGCAGCCTCGGTACTACAAAGTGCCGAGGTTTTTTTACGTCATTGAAACGTGAAGGTCACGTTGAGACGATCAAGCAACAACTTGAGCATGACGAACAAAAGCACTGGTCTCAAAACCAGCAGACTGGCTCCACATTCAATGTTCTGGAGAAGTCCCATGCTCACCTCATTTACAACCTGGTTACGGTTCCTCAGCAAAGTGGACACCTTTGGCGCTTCGCTCATGCGACTGGCAATCGGCATCGTTTTCCTGTGGATCGGCGCGCTCAAATTCGTCCCATACGAGGCCGATAGCATCACACCGTTTGTGGCCAACAGTCCCTTCATGTCGTTCTTCTACGAACACCCCCAAGAGTACAAGGCTCACCTGACACATGAAGGTGAACTGAACGTGGAGAAGCGCGCGTGGCAGACAGGCAACAACACTTACGGATTCTCGACGGGGTTGGGCATTGTCGAACTCCTGATTGGCTTGTTGGTGCTGTCCAACCCGATCTCACGTCGCACCGGCTTGCTCGGTGGTGCGCTGGCCTTCGGTACGCCGCTGGTGACTTTGAGCTTTCTGATCACTACGCCCGAAGCCTGGGTGGGGGCTCTGGGCGATGCTCAACACGGTTTTCCCTACCTGTCCGGTGGCGGTCGCCTGGTGCTCAAAGACGTACTGATGCTGGCCGGCTCTCTTGCCGTGATGGCCGACTCCGCTCGCAATCTGCTGCGGGAAAGTCACGCATGAACCGCTTATTGGAGAACTTTTCCAAACCGGTGATAGCTCTGACGTTTGCCATTGTTTCCAGCAGCATCGTGGCAGCACCGGCTGAGGAGGTTGCACGGACCGGAATGCCCCTTGATATCGTCAAAACCATCAGCATCACCGATGTCAGTAATGCCTGCGGAATCGTCCCCGTGGTACTGACGTATGACGATTCCCAGGGCCAGCGTCACACCGTGACGTATCAAGTCTGGGGATCGGCGTGCAGCGGCGGCTAAGCGACCCTGACAACACGCGATAAGCCCCCGTGTCTTTCCAGCGACCTCATAGTCGGATGGTCGCTGGAAAGAGGGATTAGCGTGGAATTTGTGACTGTCAATGACCTCGCATAAGACGCTGACGGCAGCCTGATCAGTATGTTCAGAACAACGCTTCGCAGGATTGTTTCACTCAGCACAATTAAGTCATGACATCCCTGCTGGTTCTCTAATTGCCCATACATGGTGAGACTGAACGCAGAAGCAATTGACCCAGTTCGGGTGAATGCGGTGTCCATCCAGGGAGTCCCCACATGATTGATGTCGCTCATTCCTGCGACGGTAACCCTTGGCTGGATACTCCGGTCATGGTCGTTACCGAATACGAAGGCGGCTTTTTGCTGCCCCAATTGATGGGAGCGCTGGCTAGCGAATACATCGCGGCTCCTGTCACGTACAGATCCGGCACGCGTCAGAACAAGGCTTCGGTCCTGGAACGGTGCGGCTCGATGTTGCGTGCATTGAAACTTCGTTTTTCTCCCCTTTAACGATATTTGGCAGCACATGTGTTGTGCGACCTTGCAGAGAATTGAGATGACCTACGACTTTGATTTGTTTGTGATTGGCGCTGGTTCCGGCGGTGTCCGTGCAGCGCGTTTTGCCGCAGGATTCGGCGCGAAAGTGGCAGTTGCCGAGAGTCGTTACCTCGGTGGTACATGCGTTAATGTCGGCTGTGTGCCGAAGAAACTCCTGGTCTACGGATCGCATTTTGCCGACGACTTCGAACAGGCCGAGGGCTTTGGCTGGACGGCCGGCAAGGCGCAATTCGACTGGCAAAAATTGATCTCCAACAAGAACCGAGAGATCGAACGACTCAATGGTATTTATCGCAAACTGCTGATCAACAGCGGCGTAACGTTACTCGAAGGCCATGCACGACTGACCGACGCGCATCATGTGGAAATCAATGGACAGCGTTTCAGCGCCGAACGCATTTTGATTGCAACTGGCGGCTGGCCACACATTCCGGAAATTCCAGGTCGCGAGCATGCCATCACTTCGAATGAAGCCTTCTTTCTGGAGCAACTGCCCAAGCGAGTACTGGTGGTGGGCGGCGGTTACATCGCCGTCGAATTCGCCGGCATCTTCAATGGCCTTGGTGCCGACACCAGCCTTCTGTATCGCGGTGATCTGTTCCTGCGTGGGTTTGATAAGGCGGTTCGCACGCACCTGGTGCAGGAGCTGACCAAGCGCGGACTGCAATTGGAATTCAACACCGATATCGTCCGGATCGATAAACAGCCTGACGGAAGTCTACTGGCGACACTCAACGACGGTCGTCAACTGGAGACCGACAGCATTTTCTACGCCACTGGCCGGCGGCCGATGCTCGACAATCTGGGCCTGGAAAATACCCGCGTCGAACTCAATGAGAAGGGTTACATAGACGTCAATGACAACTTTGAAACCCGCGAACCATCGATCCTGGCGTTGGGTGATGTGATTGGACGGGTGCAACTGACCCCTGTTGCAACGGCGGAAGGCATGGCGGTCGCTCGTCGATTGTTCAAGCCTGAAGAATATCGTCCAGTAGATTACCGCCACATTCCCACTGCTGTGTTCAGCCAGCCCAACATCGGAACCGTTGGGCTGACTGAGGAACAGGCGCTGGAGAATGGCCAGAATGTGATCGTTTTCGAAAGCCGATTCAAGCCGATGAAACTGACCCTCACGGACTCGTCCGAGCAGACGTTGATGAAGCTGGTGGTGGATGCCGTTACTGATCGGGTCTTGGGCGCGCACATGGTGGGGCCCGACGCCGGAGACATCATCCAGGGGCTGGCCATCGCGTTGAAAGCGGGTGCGACCAAGCGTCTGTTCGATGAAACCATCGGTGTACACCCGACCTCGGCAGAAGAATTTGTGACCCTGCGTACACCTGTCTCTGGCAGATGACAGCAGACGGCCAATTCATATTTTTTTCACGGCATGTGCTTACTTGTCGATGACGCCGGACGCAACGACGGAACGTCACCCTCAAAAAGCTTGGACCTGAGATTCAAAATCCCTCTATGACGTTTTTACACATCCTCGATAGAGGTTGTGTAAAAGCGCTTTTGTACGACTGGTGTCCAGTTTGCTGTTCGCGTCGCACATCAATTCGCCGGAATAACCTTTGGCATTCCTGGTGTTGCCGGGGTATGAGCAATGTCCTGGTGGTTGCTCGATAGCGTCCAGGACCGATATACAATGCAACGCATAAGCACGGCCTATAGAGGGGGAATCCCATGCTGCTACGACACTTGCGCTATTTGTTGGCTGTCGCCGATAACGCCGGCTTCACCCGCGCCGCCGAGGCGCTGCATGTTTCCCAGCCGACCTTGTCGCAACAGATCCGACAGTTGGAAGAGACCCTTGGCGTTGTGCTGTTCGACCGGACCTCGCGCACGGTAAAACCTACCGATGCGGGGCAGGCTTACATCGAATGTGCACGTCGCGTATTGGTTGAGTTGGAAGCTGGCAAGCGCGCGTTGCACGATGTGAAGGATCTGTCCCGCGGTACCCTGCGCCTGGCCATGACACCGACGTTCATGGCGTACCTGGTAGGACCGTTGATGCGCGACTACATGGCTCTCTATCCAAATATCCACCTGGAGATCTTTGAACTCTCCATGGCCGATATCGAAACCGGCCTGGCGGATGACTCACTGGATATCGCCATTGCGTTTGATGAGGTGAGAAACCCGGACATCGAAACGATCCCGGCTTTTATAGAAACCCTGGGGCTGGTGGTGGGGCGGGATCATCCGTTATACGACTGCAAGAAACCGTTGACCGCCGAGCAGGTCGCTCAACTGGACTTTGCGTTGCTGACGCCCGACTTCGCCACCCGCATCTGTATTGACGAGTACTTCGCCAAGACGCAGATCACACCCAAGGTGGTGATCGAGGTCAATTCGGTAAATACCTTGCTGGAAGTCATGCGGCACACGGCGGTCGCCACTATTCTTCCGGAGCCTATCGCTACCCAGGACCGAGCCCTGCGCAGGATCGCGCTGCTGGACAAGGGGCCACGGCGCGGAGCCGCGCTGTTACGGCGTAAAAACAACTATCACAGCGCGGCGTCAGTGGCCTTTATGGACTTGATGCTGGGAGTGTCGGGAGGGGCAGCAGGGTCGGAAAAAAATGATTATTACATGCAATGAAATGCTGGATTGTAATTGCTGGTCATTCCGCTGTTTACGAGAGGAGGGGAAGATAACTCCATCGACGCGATCACCGGGTCGAAGTCTAACAACTATCGGAGCACGTCATGTCTCAGCAAGCGATCAAACTCTATCGTCACCCTTTGTCTGGCCACTCACATCGGGTCGAACTGATGCTGTCCCTGCTGGGACTGCCAACCGAACTGGTTTTCGTGGATCTGATGAAGGGCGCGCACAAAGCGCCTGATTTCCTGGCGCTCAACCGCTTTGGCCAAGTGCCGGTGATCGATGACAACGGCACCGTCCTGGCAGATTCCAACGCCATCGTGGTTTACCTCGCCGCCAAATATGGCAAGGGCCAATGGCTGCCAACCGATCCTTTAGAGCAAGCCAAGGTTCAACGCTGGTTGTCGGTGGCCGCCGGTCAAATCAGTTCGGGTCCTGCCGCCGCACGATTGATCACGGTGTTTGGTGCCGGTCTTGACGCTGAAGATACGATCAAACGCTCTCATTCCCTGCTTAAGGTCATGGAAGAAGAGTTGGGTCAGAGCACATTCCTGGCCGGCGACAAGCCGACCGTCGCCGATGTTGCTGCCTACACTTACGTGTCCCACGCGCCGGAAGGTAACGTGGCGCTGACTGACTACCCGAATGTCCGTGCCTGGTTGAGCAGCATCGAAGGTTTGCCGAACTTCGTTGGCATGCAACGTACTGCTGTAGGCTTGCAAGAGGCTTGACTCGATTCTGAAGGAGCTTGCCGGGAAAATAATTCCGGCCAGCTCCTTTTCATTTGTTTCGCGGTTTTCCCAGGACGCTTTACGTAAATGCAGCCAGCCCGACGGCGCGTGCGAAAGTCGCTGTAGCCGACGATACTGGCAATCAGGTCTTACCGCGCAAGCGGCCAGATACCTCGCTGTCCTCTCATCAAGACAGGGGCGACTATGGATCGTTTTCAAGAAATGCAGATATTCATGGCCGTGGCCGAGGAAGAAGGCTTTGCCGCCGCCGCCCGGCTGTTGAATATCTCTCCCCCCAGCGTGACCCGTGCCATTGCCGCAATGGAGGAGCGAATCGGCACACAGCTCCTTTCTCGAACCACTCGCAGCCTGCATCTTACCGAAGCGGGTCAACGCTATCTCGAGGATTGTCGGCGTATCCTCAGTGATATCGACGAGGCGGAGGAGGCGGCTGCCGGGAGTTACTCGATACCGTGCGGGCATTTGACCGTGACCGCGTCGGTGCTGTTTGGCGAGTTGTACATCGCGCCGCTACTGGCCGACTACGTGGACCAGTTTCCTTCGGTGCACCTCAATGCCTTGCTGGTGGATCGTGTCGTGAACATGACGGACGAGGGTATCGATGTGGCCATACGCATCGGCCACTTGCATGAGACTAATCAGCACGCCATCAAAGTTGGCGAAGTACGTCAGGTGATCTGCGGTACTCCCGATTATTTCGAACGCCACGGCAGGCCGCGTCATCCCGGTGAACTCAGTAACGCCAACATCGTCATGTCTTCGGCCAGCCATTTGCTGAGCGACTGGCAATTCGTCAACGACGGCAACGCCCTGAGCTTTCGATTCGAACCGCGATTGGTGGTCACCGCCAATCAGGCCGCGATCAATATCGCCAGCCTGGGCTGGGGTGTCACGCGGGTGTTGTCCTATCAGGTGGCCAACCAGGTGGCGGCTGGCGAACTGGAACTGGTGCTGGAGGACTTCGAACCACCGGCGCTGCCCATTCAAGTGGTCTACCTCAAGAGCACCCGAATTCCGGCAAAGGTTCGTACCTTCGTGGATTTTCTCGCGGATCGACTCGGCAAGGACTCGGCGCTCAAGGCTGTGGTGAAGGGTTCCAACTGATGGATCGCTACCATGAAATGCTGATGTTCGAAGCGTTATCGGAGCGTCCCAGTCTCGCTGCTGCGGCCCGTCGTCTGGATGTGTCCGGACCTACGGTCGTTCGCGCCATTGCACGGCTGGAGGAACGTCTTGGCGTGCCTCTGTTGATTCGAAGCACCCGTGGGGTGTCGCTGACCGAGGCCGGCGCCGGTTTCATGGTCGATTGTTCACGCATTCTCAGGGCCATCGAAGACGCAGAGGCTTCGGCCAAGGGCTTGCATGTACAGGCCCAAGGCAATCTCACGGTGCTGATGCCTTTGCTGTTCAGCCGTTATGTCATGACCTCGATTCTGACGGACTACATGAGCCTGTACCCGGAGGTAAAAGTCTTTGCGCAATACCATGATCGTTTTCCGAACATGAATGAAGAAGGCATCGATGTGGCGGTGCTGGTCGGCCATCTACCCAGTTCGTCATTGATCGCACGACAGGTGGGCTACGTACGCTCGATGGTATGCAGCAGCCCGGCTTATCTGGCTACTCACGGGGAGCCCAGCGAACCCGAGGAACTGCAAAATCATCGACTGGTCGCCACCCATGCTTATCGAGACCGAGTCCAGTGGGACTTCCAGCACGACGGTGAGATCAATCACTTGAAAGCCCGTACACGGATCAGTTGCGCGACGGTACAGGCGGCCATCGATGCAGCCGCTTATGGCGCCGGCATTACCCGTTGCCTGAGCTATCCGTTGTATGAGTATCTGAACACTGGGCGATTGCGGCGAGTGTTGCAGCCCTATGAGTTACCGGCGGGTGTACCGCGAAGGGCGCAAGGCCTCGATGCGGGTGCGCAGTTTTGTTGACCACATCGTCGACGGCCTGCGCGAGCATCCGGCCATGCAGCCGGATGTGCTTTGAACGCTTGCAGCGCACCAACCGCGGAGGTCACTGCGAGCCATTACTTGGCAGTGGCAGCTGTTTCAAACAGGCAGGCAACGACTGTCGGATTGGACACCATCGTCCCAAGGGACGCGTCTTTGACTACGACAGTCTTCTTCGCGTGTGCCCGCTCGGGCATTTCAGTGCGCGAAATAGTGGATTGTATTTTCTGGTCGTTCTCTACATCGCGCTTAAGGCGGAGCATAAGCACACACTCTTCCATGCTGTACCGCAGAGGCTAATGACTGATGAAACGCGTGCTTATGTTACTGGCCAACGGCGTGGAGCCCCTGGAAATGGCCGCTTTTACCGATGTGCTTGGCTGGGCCAACCTGCTGGGTGATCACCCTGTGGAACTGGTCAACGCCGGCCTTCGCAGAAAGATCGTGACCACCTTTGGCCTCATGCTCAATCCGAGTTTTTTATTGAGCGATCTGGACGTGAGCAGCTTCGATGCCCTGGCACTGCCGGGTGGTTTTGAACCGTCGGGTTTTTACGAGGAAGCCTTGAGTGAACCCTTCCTGGCGACCATCCGGCATTTCGTCGAAGCGGGTAAACCCGTCGCCAGCGTGTGCGTGTCTTCCGTATGCCTCGGCGTGGCCGGCGTGTTGCGTGACAGGAACGCTACGACCTATCACCAGGAGGGAGGCAAGCGGAAAAACCAACTGTTGGAAACCGGTGCACGCTTTGTCGATCGCCCCGTGGTTGTCGATGACCAGATCATCACGTCAAGCGGGCCGGGGACTGCCACCGAAGTTGCATTCGTACTGCTCGAAAAAATAACCAGCGTCGAAAATGCCGCTTTTATCCGCAAGAAGATGCGCTTCGCCACCCCCAGCCGTGATTGGTACGAAACGCCGCAAGTGCCCTGAAATGATCCGCCAACTCCGACGGCGTTCAAGGCTGCCTTGAGCTGAGCACTGACGAGTATGTGGCCTAGGTTTTCATTCTGTTGCCGAAATGGGGAACCCAATGTTCAATCTTTCCAGTGCTGTCGATTACTACTACTGGCCAACCCCCAATGGGCAGAAGGTCGCTATTTTTCTGGAGGAGTCGGAACATCCCTACGTCGCGCATCCCGTCAATATCAGCAATGGTGAGCAATTTTCCACCGAGTTCACCCGGATTTCGCCCAATCAGCGTATTCCAGCGATAGTCGACAGAGAGACTGGGGTATCGGTCTTTGAGTCAGGGGCGATTTTGTTGTACCTGGCTCAGCGTCGCGGGCAATTCATGCCTGCCGATGCGAAAGGGGCGGCTGAAGTCATGCAGTGGCTGTTCTGGCAAGCGGCGAACCTGGGGCCGATATTGGGACAGACAGTGTTCTTCCTGAATTACGCCGCTGAACATGTGCCGCTCGCCGTGTCACGGTTCAGTAAAGAGACCGAACGTTTGTATGGCGTTCTGGAGCAGCAATTGAGCGAACGGCCTTATGTCGCCGGCGAGTACTCCATTGCCGATATGGCGATCTATCCTTGGGTGCTGCAACATGACAAGCAAGGAATGACGCTCGATGGTTATCCTAACGTCGCCGCTTGGCTAGAGAAAATCAGTAAGCGTCCAGCAGTGGTTCGCGCCTACGTTAAAGGCGAGCGAATTCGTCCATCTGGTCAAACTGATCAAGACAGAAAAAAGCTATATGGGCTTCCATAGCGGGGTCGCTACCCCCCTTAGGCGATTCCGGGTTGCTCGAGTGCGTGCAGGGTCTGTATCGAGCTTCCTGAGGTTGCAAAACGCAGAGTTGATGATCACCGGCAATGGCGTATTTACCCCGCTGCCGGGGATTCAACCATTCCTCGCCGGGCGGCGGGTGAAGGACACCTGTTTACGAATGCGTAGAGGTGATCATGAGTCAGTCGGACGCGCCAGGAACATCCCCTTGGCATGCGGGTGAGCGTGAATTGCAGGAAAGCGTCGGCGTCGCCGATCAAATGGATATATTCGGACGCAAGGTCGTGCGTGACTTCATGCCTGATCAGCATCGATTGTTTTACAACCAGTTGCCTTACCTGGTGGTGGGCGCGGTCGATGAACAAGGGAGTTGATCGAAGGCCCCCCTGGCTTCATCCATTCTCCCGATCCGCGAATGCTGCAACTCGACCGCCTGCCCGCCGAGGGTGATCCGGTTCGGGCGGCCCTTAAGCAGGGCGCTGCGGTGGGACTGCTGGGTATTGACCTGAAGACCCGAAGGCGCAATCGCATGAACGGCAACATCAGTACCGCCTCGTCAGGCGGTTTTGCCGTTTCTGTGGTGCACGCTTTCGGCAACTGCCCGCAATACATCCAGTTGCGAGGCGTTGAGCCGGTCAGCCTTGGCCAAGCCTCGGCAAACGTGGCGGTCGAATGCCTCAGTGAACTGGATGAAGCCGCGAAGGCGACCATCAGCAAGGCCGATACCTTTTTCATCGCCAGCTATGTCGACCTGGATGGCGACGCAACCCGGCGCTCGGTAGACGTTTCTCACCGAGGTGGCAATTCAGGTTTCGTCAGGATAGAAGGCAACGTGCTGACGATTCCCGATTTCGCCGGCAACCTGCACTTCAACACCTTGGGTAATTTCCTGCTCAACCCGCGCGCGGGGCTGGTGTTCATCGATTTTGAAACAGGCGACATGCTGCAAGTCAGCGGGCGTACCGAGATCATCCTCGAGGGGCCGGAGATTGCCGCCTTTCAGGGGGCCGAGCGGCTCTGGACGCTGACCGTGGAACAGGTGGTTCGACGTCAGGCTGTGTTGGCCCTCCGTTGGCGGTTTGAAGGTTTCTCACCTAACAGCCTGATGACGGGCAGCTGGAAGCAAGCTGAGGGCCGATTGCAAGCCGATTACCTGCGCGATCAATGGCGACCGCTGAGGGTGACGCGGATCGTTGACGAGAGCAGTTCCATTCGCTCCTTCTATTTTGAACCGGCCGATGGCGCGGGCATACCGCGGTTCGAGGCTGGTCAACATCTGCCGGTTCGCTTTTGCGGCGCCTCTGGTCAGAACCTACAGCCTGTCGAGTGCGCCGTCGGACAGTTTTTTCCGCATCAGCGTCAAGCGTGACGGACTCATCTCGTCGCATCTGCATGACCGCGTTCAGGTAGGGGATCTGGTCGAAGCCCGCGCCCCTCAAGGGCGTTTCACGGTGCAAGCCGATGAATATCGACCGTTGGTTTTGCTGGCCGCGGGCGTGGGCGTGACGCCACTGCTGTCGATGCTGCGCGAAGTGATTTATGAAGGCGAACGCATCCGTCGCACTCGACCCACCTGGTTCATCCAAAGTGCGCGCAGCCTGGGTGAACTCGGGTTTCGCGATGAGCTTTACGAACTGGCGACTCGAGCCAAGGATAAAATTCGTGCGCTGCGCCTGCTCAGCCAGCCGGAAACTCATGCTCGCGTTGGTGAGGATTTTGAGGTGGCGGGGCGGGTGGATGTCGAACTGCTCAAGGCTTTGCTGCCCCTGGACGATTACGACTTTTACCTGTGTGGCCCCGGTGCTTTTACCCAAGCGCTCGTCAGTTGCGTATTGGCGATGATCGTATTCACGCGGAGACTTTCGGTCCTTCGACCCTGGTTCGCCAACGGGATCATTTAACCCCGGCGGTCGAGCAGATACCCGCGGCAAGCAGCCCGGTCAAAGTGCTGTTTTCGGCGTCGGCGAAGGAAGCTCGTTGGGAGCCGGGTGGCGGGAGTTTACTGGAACTGGCCGAGAGCCGCGGCCTGAACCCGGACTTCAGTTGCCGGGGCGGATCGTGCGGTACATGCCGGACCCGATTGGTCAGTGGCCAAGTGCATTATCTGAACCTGCCGGCTGAGATGCCGGCCGAAGGGGAAGTACTGATTTGCTGTGCGGTGCCAGCGCAAGCCAAGGAGGGCGACGCCCCCCTGGTGCTGGAATTGTGAGCTGGCGTCATCGGTGCTCATCCCGCCATGCGCGGGTTGAGTACCGGGTCGATGCCGCCTTCGCTTTCAAGTTGAGCCAGGTCATCGAAGCCGCCAACGTGCCAGTTGCCGAAAAAGATCTGCGGGACGGTATGGCGACCGCTTCGGCTGATCATTTCGTTTTTCACGTCGACTGAGCGCACATCGATTTCCTTGTACGCCACCCCTTTGGTATCGAGCAAACGCTTGGCATTGCGGCAGTAGGGGCAGGTCGTGGTGGTGTACATAGTGACTTCAAGCATGTTGAGTACTCCTGGAAATTAGCGGCTGATTCAGGCAACAGCTTTTGCTGGACGGGCATGAACGGCAACGGTGTTCGGATGCTTGACCAGTGACTTGAAGGATTTGTTGTCGGCGTCCAGGGCGTCGATTGAACCGGTCCCGATGTCGTAGACCCAGCCATGCAGATTCACCAGACCTTTTTCCTGAGCCAGGCGCACGCTTGGATGAGTCTGAATGTTGGCCAGTTGGGCAATGACGTTTTCACGCACCATGGAACTGACTTTGGCGCTTTCACTGGCGTGAGGACGCGATTCGTTGATGACTTTCGCCGACTCGGCATGCTGCAACCAACCGGCGACCGCAGGCAGGTGATCCATGCACTTGCACTTGGCGACAGCGGTCATGGCACCACAATCGGAATGGCCGCAGATCACGATATCAGTCACGCCCAGTACGGCGACGGCGTATTCGACCGTGGCCGACACACCGCCGGAATGAGGGCTGTAGGACGGCACGATGTTGCCAGCGTTACGGATTACGAACAGTTCGCCAGGCTCTTGCTGGGTCAACAGTTCCGGTACGACGCGGCTGTCGGAACAGGTGATGAACAAGGTGCCCGGATGTTGCGTGGTGGCCAGGTGTTTGAACAGGTCAGTGCGTTGTGGGAATGCTTCTTTTTGGAACTTCAAAAAACCTTCGATGAGCGCTTTCATGATGTTTTACCTTTCATTGAGTATTGAGTGAGTGACCGTCAGTTGGTGCAGCCGCTACCGATCACGCTGTATTCCAGGATGTGGGTTTCACCGTGCGAATCGCGGTAAGCCATTTGCACGGCTGTCGGGCCGCAGACATCCGCCGTCGGGGTGATGTGAATGACTTTGGCGATATCCAGCTGCATGCCATACGCATATGGAATGGCCTCCGGTGCGACTACGGCTGGCTGGGCGTAGGCCGACAGCGAAGCGGTCAGTGACAGGGCAAGAAACAGAATTTTTTTCATGACGGATCCTCCATTCAAATGTGGTGATTGATCGAAAAGGGTTAAGAATTTTTTTGAAGCAGGCCCGCAAGGCTGCGGGCCGATTTACAGGTCCGGTTGCATCCTTAGAAAGGACGCAGTGGCAGGAACTTGCCGTCGAGGGTGATCACTGCACGGTGACCGCCTTCCGGATCTTCAACTTTCTGCATGTTCAGCTTGAAGTTGATCGCGCTGATGATGCCGTCGCCGAACTGTTCGTGAACCAGGGCTTTCAGGGTGGTGCCGTAGATCTGAATCATTTCGTAGAAGCGGTAGATGGTCGGGTCCGTTGGAACACCCGACAGGCTGCCGCGCAGTGGGATGATTTGCAGACGGGCGACCGAGTCGGCGTCCAGGTCCAGTTTGTCGCCGATCACTTTGGCTGCGGCTTCAGGCAGTGGATGCTGGCCGAGCAGGGCGGCGGTGACATAAGCCAGACCGAGGCCGGTGCCTTGGGCCACGTCTTCGAAGGACAGGTTTTTACGCGCCTTGGCGTCGAGGATTTTCGCGGTCAGCTCGAGGCTGGTGTCGTTGTAAGCGTGGGACTGTTGCATGGTGTTTCTCCTATCGGGTTTGCTTGGTGGCGGTTGCCAGGTTGGTGTTGCTTGGGTGTGAAGCAATCTTCTGCCGTTTGCTCCATAGCGTCCAAGACCGATATACAATCCTGCGCATAGGTGGTTCCTATAGATGCAGGTCGGAGTGTTGATGAACGTTGAAAACTCAGAGGCGCTGCTATTGATCCCCAACGGCTTCCCGGTGTGGATTGACGTAGCCCAGGCAAGCATTGGAGGGGCGGGCACGGCGATGCGCTTTGTGTTGCCCTTACAGGCTCACAACCTACCGTTGATGCATCGTCAGGAAACCAAACTGGTGGTGGCGCTCAAGGGCGAACTGGATATTCGTGCCGGTCGACAGCGAATCGCCTTACTTCAGGAAGGCGAGGCTATAAAACTCGCTCCCGGGATCGCTCACCGCATCCATCAGCGTGGAACGGTGGCGAGCACTGTCGGTGCGGTGTTATGGCCAGGTGCGGTCGAACAAGCCTTTCGAGAACTTGCGGTGGCCGCCCTTGAAAAGGCTTACCAACGCAGCGACATGATTGAGATCCTCGCTCGTTACGATGTGGTCTGGACCACGCAATCCCATGACCATGATCCTGAATCGATAACGGTCCGGCCTTTCCGGGATTGGCTAAGCGATCTGCCAGAGGCATTGGCGAGGCTGTTGGCGCTGCGGTGGGGAGGGTGAAGCTTTCGCCTCGATCTGGCCGACGAGGCGAAGCTTTGTGTAAGTCGCAGAGGGGAAAGTCAAGGACAGGCGCAATCTACTTCCACAGCCGTAATTTTTTAGGGAGTAACGGCCTGCAGTCGTCTGCCTTTGACACTTACAAATTTTCGTGTGAAGAGCGCACTACTCTCCAAACCACGTTTCGCTACATCGTCTGTCGAACGCCAATGGTTACAGGCCTAGATCAGAAAGACCTGGATGATCGTCAGGGCGACGGCCTAACGGCCAACGAAATTTTCGCTCCGATTCTTTGATTGGCATGTCATTGACGCAGGCAAACCGATGAGCCATCAGTCCGTTTTCAGCAAACTCCCAATTCTCGTTTCCGTATGAGCGATACCAATGACCGGAGTCATCGTGCCATTCGTAGGCGTAACGTACCGCGATGCGGTTATCGGTAAATGCCCACAACTCTTTGATCAGTCGATAGTCCAGCTCTTTGTTCCATTTTCGGGTGAGGAATGCTGCGGCTTCAGACCTGTTTACTGCGAAGTCGACTCGATTTCGCCACTGGGTATCAGTGGTGTAAGCCAGTGAAACTTTTTCTGCATCGCGAGAGTTCCAGCCATCTTCTGCAAGCCGGACTTTAAGAATCGCCGATTCGCGATCGAAAGGGGGCAGTGGGGGACGGGTTTCAGATTCAGCCATGATTTTCACTCCGAATGTGTGGGGACATCGTGGTCGAGCAGGCAATGTGCTTAGGGAACAGGTGAGTCCTATGCCGTAGTTTCCGGGAACTCCGCCAATGGAACGAATGTGTTGGTTCTGCCATCGAGCGCGACGATGGACCCTGTTTCGATGTCGTACACCCAACCATGCAGATTCAGTTTTTTCTGTTCCAAAGCCAATCTGACGCTGGGGTGGGTTTTCAGGTTGGAGAGCTGAGCGATAACATTTTCCCGAACCATCGAGCTGACACGTTCTTTATCGGATGCGTGGGTACGGGTCGCGTTCATAACTTTTGCGGACTCTGCATAGCTCATCCAGGCTGCCACTGCCGGTAAATGATTCAATGACCTGCCACTGGAAACCGCCGTCATTGCTCCGCAATCCGAGTGACCGCAAATGACGATGTCACGGACCCCGAGTACCGCAACGGCATACTCGACAGAGGCGGTGACACCCCCCGGCTGCGGCCCATAGGAGGGAACTATGTTTCCAGCGTTGCGTATAACGAACAGCTCTCCGGGTTCTTGCTGTGTGAGCAGTTCCGGAATGACTCTACTGTCGGAGCACGTGATAAATAACGTTTCTGGATTTTGAGTGGTGGCGAGATATTTGAAAAGATCCGTTCTCTGCGGGAAAACTTCTTTTTGAAACTTTATGAAGCCTTCGATGAGTGCTTTCATGTGCAAGTACCGGCGTTAAGCCTCTGGGTGAAATTGCGAAGGCCGATGTTAGAAGTCTTGCTAAACATCGTCCAAGAATAAGAGGGAGTAACGATTTATCTGTTAGATAGGATAAATCTAATGCTGTTGAACTTTTGTGCTGCCTGCGTATTGTTTAAGGGAGGCCGTGACTTTCCCTGCCAATTATTGAAATAATTAGCCTTGGTGGGTCTTAATTATTGACTGGAATCTTAAGCTGCTTCTTTTTTCGCACTAATTTCGATCAATCTTCCACTTTTTTCACTTAAATAATCAGTAATTCTCGAGCGTAACCAACGCTCGCCTGGATCGTTGTCCAATGTGGCGCTCCATGACATGGATAGATCGAGAGTCGGGAGACTCATCGGAACGGGGTCCGCGCGTAAACCACCTTGTCGAATCATGGCCTTGGCCACGTAATCGGGTACGACGGCCAACATCTGCGTGTCCTCAAGCAGTGTTTTAAGCGCACTGTATTGCGGAACTGCCAGGATAATCTGGCGTTGCCGCCCCAGAGATCCCAACGCCCGGTCAATGTAATCGGACGCTTCACCGTTGACCGAAACAGAGACATGTGGCCGATTACAATACTCGTTGAGGTCCAGTAGACCCGTGAGGGTGTTGGCACTTAAAACAGTCGGCCGGATGCTGCGCAGAAATTTTCGTTTGGCATTGGCGGGGAGTTCCCGGGAGTGGCACACGCCCAGTGACACCTCGCCCGTAGCCAGCTGGTTGGCCAGCAAAGAATGGTCGGTACGGCGCACGACGAAACTGACTTGAGGCGCTTCCATACGCAGTTGGCGAAGCAGGCCTGGCAGCAAGGAGTACTCCACATCATCGGAAAGTCCAATTCTGAAGACGTTGGTACTGGTCGTTGGATCAAATTCGCTAACATTGCTCAGCGCTGCCGCCATGTTGTCCAGCGCCGGAGTCAACGTGAGTTGTATTTCAAATGCTCTGCTCGTGGGCTCCATGGTTCGACCCATCCGAATAAACAGCGGATCATCGAAAAACTGACGCAACCGATTTAAGGAAGCACTGATTGCCGATTGACAGAGAAATAATTTCTCACCAGCGCGGGTAAGATTTCGTTCGTGCATCAGCGTTTCGAAAACGATCAGAAGGCTGAAGTCGATTTTGCGAAGATCGTTTCTATTCATCGTCATCACCAAAAGGGTTGCGGCCCGTTATTGTGCTTCGGCGCGCAAAGAGCGGTGTTCAAAGGACATCTGGCTCATTGCTTGTGAGCCTCTAGGCGGGCGGTAATAACCGAATCAATTAAACAGCGTTGATGGCTGATATTTAATTGAAATGCCGCTGTCGTTGGCTTGGTTGTATAGTGATTGATGATGACTTGCTTGGCACTTCTACGTAGGTTTTGTTTGTCTAGGGTGTAAGTGGTAAGGGCTAATACTTGAGTATGTAGGTGTTAGTTGAGTGGGTTAAGGCTGGGCGTCGGAAAAGAGACAGTTAATGTTGGCCGTTAAACCGCTGGGCTTTGCTGGACGCCTCGCGGTTGTCAATTTGTGACAAGGCCAGTCTCTCTATTTCTCAAGATTTTCTCAATACAGTCAATCATGACTTGTCCATCAAATGGTTTACTGAGAAAGCAGATCGCCCCTGCGGAATTTGCACGTTTGCGAACCAACTCCTCCGGGTATGCGGTGATGAAAATAATGGGGATGTCGTGCCCTTTACTGAGGAGTTCAGATTGCAGGTCCAGGCCAGTCATGCCCGGCATTTGAACGTCCGAGATCAGGCAGTCCGTGCTGTAGCTTTTGGCGCAGGCGAGAAAATCTTCGGCGCAGGAAAAAAGACTGGGTTCACAGCCCATGGAACGCACCAGGCTACTGAGTGCTATTCGACCAGATTCGTCATCGTCGACAATGGAGATCACAGGGATTTTATTCATCGCGCAGATCCTGGCGCGATATCAATGGGTTCGAAACAGCTGAAAAGCTATCGCGCCAATTCCACTCTATTTGCCGATAGCCTTAAAAGAAATCATACACACGTATGTGTTGCTCAGCGTTTTGGTCCGATCCCCAGGGCTTGTGCCGTTCGAACCAGGTCTGCAAACGACTTTGCGTGCATTTTTTTCATCACATGCCCGCGATGGATTTTGACGGTGATTTCACTCAGATTCATTTCTCCCGCAATCTGTTTGTTCATCAGGCCCTTGGCTGCGTGGGCCATGACCTCTCGCTCCCGGGGTGTCAGCGTTTGGTAGCAGGCATGCATTTCGGCGTCCTGCTGGTCGATTTCCCGACGCTTGGCATCCCTGTGGTGAGCAGCGGCGACGGCATCCAGCAAATCCTGATCGCGGAACGGTTTGACCAGAAAATCCACGGCCCCGGCTTTCATCGCCTTGACTGACATGGCGATGTCTCCATGTCCGGAGATGAAGATGATGGGCAACGCGATCTTCGATTCCACCAACTGATGTTGGAACTCCAGGCCACTGGCGCCTTGAAGCCGTACATCGAGGACCAGACAGCTGGGCGCATCGGGATCGGGTAGTTGTAGAAATTCTGTCGGCGAGGCAAACGTCTGCACTTGGAGCCCCACCGAACGAAAGAGACTACTGAGCGCTTCGCGCATGGGGGCCTCGTCGTCAATCACAAAGACAACCGGGGCCTTATCCATGGAAGTAATATCTGCGTTCACGCAGGCTCCTCATTGCTGGAGGGGAAGGACAGGTGGAATACCGCGCCTTCACCTGCCTCACTTGTTGCCCAGATGCGGCCACCGTGAGCATCAATGATCGATCGACAAATGGATAACCCCATACCCATTCCATCGGGCTTGGTGGTGTAGAAAGCGTTGAAGAGTTTAGGCATGCTTTGCGGCGAAATACCGGGGCCGTTGTCTTTGACATCAACGCACAGTTCGCCCGCATCAGAACGCCTGAGGCGCAAATGGAGTGTGCGATGTTTACCTTTGGTATTGGACATTGCCTGCACACCATTCATGATCAGATTGATGATGACCTGCTGAAGTTGGACACGGTCACCAATAATCTGGGCACCCTCAGTATCGTATTGATGGTCTAGCACAATTTTGTTCCGTCTGACCTCCCTGTCGACCAGTGCCAATGACTCTTCTATGACTTCCACGAGATCAACCGGAACGCTTTGAGGATCGGTCTTGCGTGACATTGCGCGGATACGTCGAATCACCTCGCTCGCTCGATGGGTCTCGCTCATCATCCGCTCCATTGCACTGCGCACCTCGTCGATGTCTGGCACCTCGCGATTCAACCAACGCAAACCGGCAGTGCCATTGGTGGTTACGGCCGCCAATGGCTGGTTGACTTCATGTGCTATCGATGCGGCCAGTTCACCCAACGTTGTGATTCGGGTCACGTGAGCCAATTCTGTCTGCGAGCGGTGGAGCGCTTCCTCAGACATTTTTGCATCGGTGACGTCCATCAGTGCTCCGATGTATTCAAAATTCCCGGCGGCATCCTGGACGGGATGAGCCAGCATTTGCACATGCTTGATCCGCCCGTCAGTCATCAAAAGCCGGTAGTCCACCTTGATGTGAGGCTCTTTCTGATAGGCGTGCTTGATTGATACTTTGACCACGTCCAGATCATCTGGATGGGTTTTTTTCAGGACGCTGGACAGCAGTGGTTCCTCGTCGTCGCCGAACTCGAATATCCGCCGAGCCTCGTCGGACCAATACATCTCGCCGCTTGGGATTTTCAGACCAATGCTCCCGGTCTGACTCAGCCATTGAGCACCGGCCAGAAACGCTTCGCTGCGTCGCAGGGCATTGATGGCCCTTTTTTGCTCGGTGATGTCGTTGTGAGTGGCCAAAACCGCTTTTGGTTGATTGCTCTCGTCCCGTGACAGGGAGCAACGACTTACAACCGTCACGGGTGTTCCGTCACGTCGGTGTTCCACAACTTCGCCTTCCCATCGGCCGGTTTCAATCAGCGAGTTCATCACGTGCTCCCAGGTGAGCGTCAGCTGAGGCCGCAGGAGCTTTCGAAAATCCTGACCAATAGCTTGTGCTTTGGACCAGCCATACAAGGCTTCGGCGCCCGGGCTCCACGTGGTGATGATGCCATTCATGTCTCGAACGATGATGGCGTCGTGGGTTTGCGCGAGCATCCGCACCTGCTCCTGCAACTCGTCATTGGCGGCTTTGTTTTTCAGTGCCAGTAAAGTGGTGATACCGATCGCGGACAGGCTGACCAGGCAACGGGCGAACGCGGAGCTATTGAAGTCGCTGCCATGGGAAATAAAAAACGCAGCCAACGTCAATCCAAAGCAGGAGAGCGAAACGCCAATTACACCTTTCCGGGAAAACAGGTTCACCGACATCAGAATCACGGCGACGTAGAGCACCGCAATGGCGATATGGATGGAAGTGAGTGTGTCGATGATGAAGATGGCGGCTGAAAGCGTGGCGGCGCCAAATCTCTGGAGGTGCATATGAAGGGTAGGGGGGGCGGGATTTTCTACAGCTACCGTCGGTTCAATTGAGATTTTCATATCAATCAATAGGCCTGCTGGGAACGCATTTCGTTACGGGTGATTGCAGTGAACACCCCTGGCGAAATTGCAGCAAGCAAAACCCATATCCGAAAGCAAAGCGTTTTGGTTCGTGCCGGGAAACGACGTCGCTCCCGCGTTTCTATGAGTGAAGACAGCTAACATAAAGTTGGGGAAGCGTACGACAAACTAAGCTATCAAACCTGTCTTCGACGAGAAAAGTATGCGCACCAAGCGGAAAGGGCGATGGAGGTACTCGGTAACTTGTGCGCTGTAGCTATTGCCGTTAATACACCAATTGCAAAAGTGTTCGCAGTTGTTTGACAGTATTTTGTACTGTGATTCACCGACTCTCGACATGGCCCGCACAATGATCTCGTCGCTGGAAAAAGCGCACTGCTCCTGATCTACCCAGATGGAACTGCCGTTGCCGAAGCGATCCAGGTCCGTGACTTCGATAGGGCCGGCTTGCAGCGATGCACTCAATCCAGAGTAATGAGCGACCTTGCCATCGCCAAGGTAGATGCCGTGATGAACATAGAACTTGCGCGGACTCATCAGGTGCGATCCGGGGCTCAGGCGATCAGCGTCGCGGACTATGAAGGCTGCATGCTTTGAGTCTGCTTCCCATGGTGTTGGCGCACTGTTAACGCTGCAGACACGGGAACCGTTTTCAAAAAACGGGCCATTCACGCTTGATTCACATTCCATATTGACGACTACCGAGTTCAAACAGATCGAACCCAGGGAGGATACAATGCCAATTGTTTTCATCAGTAGCTTGTTCACGATGAAGTCCTCTGGAACCTTTGAAAGTAGAGTAACTTTCCAGAGGGAAATAAGCAGTCGTGCATAGGTTTGTAGCCGATAGTCACTGTATATGGGCGTCTCATACTTCAGTATTATTCCGGGCGCCAATCGAGTTCTATCCGAATCGATGACTCATCCGAGAGCCTCTCGCTCTGGTTGAGCCGACCTGACCGAAGGGGTTGTATCAAGTGCTCCAGTTGTTAAGGCAGTGATTTCGCGCCGGTTCCGACGCGAATGGGCGAACACCACAGTCGCCAATGAAACAGCTCTTCAATAATTGGGATTCAGGCTTGCTTTACCAGTGCCAGCCTTACGGAGAATCCTATGAGAAGAGTACCGAACAGCCATTGCTGAATACGTTGCGCCAGCGCGCTTCGTTCAAGCCAAAAGCCATCAATTTTTTTTCTTGAAGATAATCGTCGAAATGCATGGACGCCGGTACGCAAGTCCCGCCCAAGGAATGGTTTTTCTTCTGCTCATCACGATTTCCGGTGGTCGGGCAGCGTGAGGCGATGTCATCAATTGAAGAAACAATACAAGTATTGCCATCAGATTCATGGGCGGTTTCGCAGGATGGCCGATCAGTGTGTTCCGGCAGGCCGGATAGACTGGACACGTTCGAAATACATTGAGTTCGGCTTTAATCGTGACGGGCGTAGCGCAGCGCTCGCTCGGTAAACTCGCTGTAGCCCAGACGATGCTCAAACGCTTCAAAGTCTTCGATCAATGCGTCCGAGCGATTTGCGTCGGGGCTACTTGTAAATTGATCGAGTGCCACTTGCAGAGCCTTGCTCGCCGCCAGCAGGCAGAATGCGTAATCGATCACGACATCGGCAGCGCCATCCCACTCATCCCGATTGCGTATGCTGGGCAGGTTGATCACGATGTAGTTGCCCGGCACCTGCTTTTTGATTTCTCGCAACGTGGCCGGGTCTGCACCGTTCGCAAAAAAGTGCGTGATGCCGATTTGCGCAAACGCTTTCAAGCGTGTAACGCACTCATCGACATTGTGAGTCGCCCAGATGGCATCGGTTCGAGCGATGATGATGAATTCCGGGTTGCGTCGCGCATCCATGGCGGCCTGCAAACGTTGCAGCATCAGCTCTAACGGAATCAGCTTCTGTTCCAGATTGGTGTGTTTGCCACCGGCATGATCCTCGATATGAATAGCCGACACGCCCGCGTCTTCGAAGGCCTGCACAGTGCGCCAGATATTGGCGGGGTCGAAGAAACCACCCTCGGCATCAGCAATCACTGGCACGCTGACTGCGCCGCTGACCGACTTGGCATGCCGGGCCAGCTCATCCAGCGTCAGCACGCCGACGTCCGCCAGGCCAAATCCGGCGGCCGCCGTTGCATAGCTACCGACATAGACCGCCGGATAACCGGCCGCTTGTACCAGCATGGCGCTCAATGCATCGTAGGCCCCTGGAATCACTAGCGCCTTGGGGCCGCTGAAGGCTTCGGTCAGTGGGTAAAAGCTGTTCTTTGCGCGCATTTCGGTTCTCCTGAGGAAGTCTATCGGCATTGCCGTTGTTGTTTGATGTAGGGAATGAGCCCTCCGGCCTCGAGCACATGCAGGTCGGATTGGCTGAAGGGCCGGAACGTCAGTTCGGTGCCTTGACTGTGGTTGATCACCCGAAGGCGCTGCCAATCCACTTCAATCTCGTCCCAGCGCTTCACCAGTCGGGTGATGCCCGGGCATTCGATTTGCGGAAAGCCTTCGGCCATTTCTCCCCACCAGTAACCTGGCGAAAAGGACTCGGCGATCACCGCAGTGATACCCAATTGGCGCATGGCGATCATCGGTGGGTAGTGTGGATGCCCATAGCCGAAGTTGGCAGCACCGACCAACACGTCACCGGGTCGCATGTCCCGCGCAAAGTGTTCGTCGTAAGCACTCATGGCCAACTTGGCCAACGCTTCGGCATCGCTTGTGCGGATATTCTTGACACCCACAATTTGATCGATATCGAAATTTTCCTCTTCGAATACGTAAGCCACACGGCCGCGTAGATTGAGCAGGCTCATGACGAATCCTCAAAGATAATGGCGAGGGTCAGCGACCTTGCCTTCGATTGCGGCAGCAGCCACAGCGGCGGCGCTGCACAGGTAGATTTCAGCGTCGGTACTGCCCATCCGACCACGTACGTTCAAGGTTCCGGTGGAAACGGCACGCTGTCCCGCATTCATGGTGCCTATCCGGCCATAGCAGTAGTCGCAACTGGGCGACGAGACAAAAGCGCCGGCCTCCACCAGCGTGGTCAACAAGCCTTCCCGGGCCGCTTCGGCCATGATGTGTTGACTGGTCGGAACGACATACAACGTGAAGCCAGGCGCCAATGTGCGGCCGCGAAGAATACGCGCCGCGATGCGCAGGTCTTCCAGGCGTCCGGAGGCGCAGGAACCGAGATAGCCGACTTGCACTTCCATACCGATGTACTCGGCAAGATCGCGGGTACCGGCGGAGCTGGGTGGAATGACAATAACCGGCTCGATAGCGCTCAAGTCGATGGTGTGGATCGCCTGATACCGGGCATCCGGATCGCTGTATACCGGCTCGAGAACTTTTCGAGCCAGAGGCAGGGCATAGTCGAGGCGCGCGGCATCAGGCGCGACAATCGCGGAAATTGCACCGGTGAACATCGCCAGGCCGGTAATGGTCTGCAAGCCTTCGACGGACAGGTTGGCGAGCCCGCGACCGCCCAACTCCATCACGCAGAACTGGCAGGCGCTCGGGCCCAGGGTTTTGACCAGATGATTCAGCACATCGCGGGCCATGACACCGTCTTGCAAATGGCCGATGAAATCGATCCGCACAGTCTCCGGCACTCGCAAGGAAACCGTATCCTGAACATAGGCTTGTAGCATGTTGCGGTGAATGCCCAGGGCTAATGTACCGAACGTTCCCAACTGCGAAATGTGTGGATCAAAATGCACAGCCAATGCGCCAGGCACCGCATAACCGACTTCAGCCGCCACCTGATGACCAATGCCGCGACGCTCGAATACTTCCACACCGTTACGCGTTGTCCAGTCCCGGGTTTCCTTGTGGAAGTTTTCTTCTTCCGGATTAATGGCCGGCACCATGTGATCGATAAATACGCCAAAGCGTTCTGGCTCTTTTACCTGGATAACCTGAAACTCGCTTTCCATTTCCTTGAAGTAGCGATCGGTATAACCGGGAAAGTCATATGCCAATACGAAATCCGGTTTGACTTGAACTTCATCGCCGGCGTTGACTGCTGCCAACCCAGCGGTACGGGCCAGAATCTTTTCAGTCATGGTGTAGCCCATAGGAATACTCCTGCGTGAGCGCAAATAATGGGTTGTCTATAAGTTGATTATTTGATTTTGATGCCGAACGGGCAAACGCATAATTCTGATTGCAGCCAGTCACTGTTCTAATTGATTGACGGAAAAAGCGCAGGACGAGACTGACTGAAATAAGACAGTCTCGTCCTGCGATGCGGTTACCTAATGGCTGAAATCAGAAAAGCATCTCAGACAACTACAGGTTTGTTTTGCGGTTCCAGGCGCACGAATCCCACCACCAGCAACGAGCCGATTACCAGCAACGCCGCGATGAGAAACAACCCGTTGTCCAGACTGCCTGTATTGGTCTTGATCAGGCCCAGCATGTAAGGGCTGGCCACGCCGCCCAACAAACCGATCGTGTTGACAAAGGCAATACCGCCCGGAGCAGCTTTGCCGGACAGATAGCACATGGGCATTGCCAAGGTAATCGGCATGGCAGAGAAGACCGCCGTGCTGGCCAGGGTCAAAGCTGCCATGGTCAGGAAGAAATTGTCGTGTACAAACGGAAGCAGACCGAGGCCTAGCGCCCCAAGCAAGGCACAGGTCGCTGCATGCCATCGACGCTCCATGACTTTGTCGGAGTGACGCGATATCAACACCATGCCAATGGCTGCGAAGCCGTAGGGAATGATCGACCACAGGCCGATCTGAGTGGAGGTTTTGATCCCGGCGTCCTGCATGAGCATGGGCATCCAGAAAGCCACGGCATAAATACCGCAAATCACGGTAAACCAGGCGAGAGCAATGTAATAAATGACCGGATCGCGCAACGCGTCGATAAAACCATGGTGGGCTGTTGACTGCCCGGTAACCAGTTCGGCCTTGATGCGATTTTTTTCTTCAGGTGTAAGCCAGCTTGCCGCGCCAGGGCGATCCGGCAACATCACCAATGCCATCAAGCCCAGAAAAACCGAAGGAATACCTTCGAGCATGAACAGCCATTGCCATCCATGCAATCCGGCGTATTCATCCAGCGCGTCGAGCATCCAGCCGGAGATTGGCGCGCCGATCAAACCTGCGACTGCGGCACCACTGAGAAAAATAGCAGCCATCTGTGCCCTGCGTGCCGGTGGATACCACAGCGTCAGATACAACAGCACTCCGGGTGCAAAGCCGGCTTCGAAGATGCCCAATAAAAGCCGTAACAGATAAAACGACGTCGGACTGGTCACCAGCATCATGCAACTGGATACCAGCCCCCAGCAGATCATGATGCGGGCGATGGTCAAGCGGGCGCCTATTTTGTTCATCAGCAAATTACTGGGGATTTCACACATGAAATAACCGATAAAGAATACGCCGGCACCCAACCCGTAAACAGCATCGGTAAAGTTCAGATCAGCTTTCATTTGCACAGCGGCGAATCCGATATTGACCCGATCGAGATACGCAAACACATAGGCGATGAATAAATAGGGAAGCAAGCGCCAGGTTATTTTTTTGTAAGTGGCATCAAGCGGGTCGGATTTTCCGACGGTAGAGTTAGAGTGCATTATGTTGTCTCCGAAAATTATTATTGGAAGCACGAGAGAGCATCAACGCTGTTATTTATTGCGGTGTTTTTTTACGCGCGCGCGAAAACGTTACTGGCGATCATCTTTATGCCGCGGTATTTACTGTTGCCGTTTTTTAATTGATCAAGTTGTTGTGCGATCGCAAATGAAAGTGCACATCGGGTACCGATATGGAGCGTGGGGAATTTATTGCGCTTGCATGCGCAGTGCGGCGTCCAGCCGGATGACCGAGCCGTTGAGCATCGGATTTTCTATGATCGCGCCGACCATCGCGGAAAACTCGGACGGTTTTCCGAAGCGATGAGGAAACGGTATATCAGCGATCAGTCGCTCCTTGATGTCGGCGTCGATTGCCTCAAGCATCGCAGTGCCGAACAAGCCTGGCGCAATCGCCGTCACGCGAATGCCAAAACGTGCCAACTCCCTGGCTGCGGGCAATGTCATGGAGACGATTGCTCCCTTGGAGGCGGCATAGGCACTTTGGCCGATCTGGCCTTCATAGGCGGCTATCGAGGCGGTATTGATGATCACGCCTCGTTCACCATCATCGTTGGGCGTATTGTCTTTCATGGCGTCTGCCGCCAGACGCAGCCAGTTGAAGGTGCCCAACAGATTAATACGAATGACCCGTTCGAAATCACTGAGCGATGCCGGGCCCCGTTTGCCAATGATTCGCGCGGAAGGGGCAATGCCCGCACAATTGACCAGTACGTGAGGTCGTCCGACACGTTCCACAATCGTCTGCATGGCGATCCGAGACGCCTCGTCATCCGCCACGTCGCAGATGACTGCCAAGCCGTCAACTTTGCTGGCGACCTCGTGCACGGCCTGTTCGTTAAGGTCCACGATCACCACGCGGGCGCCACGCGCCGCAAGATCCTGGGCCGTTGCCTGGCCAAGACCTGAGCCGCCACCGGCGACCACCACAACCTTATTGTCGATATCCATCCTGTAGCTCCGGGTTTTGTTGTTCAGTTCAAAGTGACGACGAACTGCGCGAATGCCGATAACGGCGCGCGTTCGGCAATGAAACTGTTTGACGGCGCACTCGGGTCGGCAAAACCAAGCGCCATGCCGCACACTAGCCTCTGGTTGTCATCCAGGCCCAGGCGCCGAGCGATCAGCGTTTCGTATTTGACGAAGGCCTGCTGGGCACAGGTGTCGAGACCATGGGCTTTTGCCGCCAGCATCAGGGTCTGCAGGAACATCCCGTAATCGAGCCAGCGGCCGTTATCGAGATCCCGATCGATGGTAAAGAACAGCCCAACCGGGGCATCGAAAAAAACGAAGTTGCGTGATGTTTGCACACGCATTTTTTGCATTTCATCGCGATTGATATTCACGGCCTGGTACAAGTCCTGAGCGACTTTTCGACGCCGGGAGCGGTACGGTTCGCGCACGTGATGCACTTGCGGGTTTTCGGCGTGCTCCGACTCTGCATTCAGCGCCAGGGCTTGCAGTTCCTGGCCGAGATCGTAGAGCGGGGCGCCTGTCAGTACCCAAACCTGCCAGGGTTGAACATTCGATCCACTTGGTGCGCGGGCTGCCAGTTCCAGAACGTGCTCGACTGTCTCGCGTGGTACCGGCGTGCGCAAAAAAGCGCGTACCGAACGGCGTGACGTGATGGCTTGCCGAGTACTGAGCTGCGGATCGTGAATGTTCATGGAAAAGGCCTTTGTGTTCATGCTGACCTCATCGTTCGGGCATATGCACCGGACTGTTCATGTTCAGGTTCGCCAACTCATAGCCACGTTCGAAGTCCTGAATGTGTTTTTCCATCCAGCCCCGGGCATTGACCGTGTCGTGATCGCGAATGGCCTGGTAAATATGTTCGTGAGCGGTCAATAAGCGCTGACCCGCATTGAGCTGCGACATCACCGTGTAAAAGGGCGGATAAAAAAGCGTGCTCAATGGCGCCCTGGCCATTTGGATCGCCCGGTTGCGTGTTGCCTTGGCCACTAATTCGTGGAACTCGATATCCAGTTCCACCAGGCTTGCACAGTCCTCCAGTGCCTGGCGCGTCGCGGCGAGATTGACCTCGATTGCGGCAAAATCCTCGTCGTTGCCACGTACCGCTGCGGCAGCTGCGGCTGCCGGCTCCAGGGCGTACATCGCTTCCCACAACTCCTCGAACGTCACCTGGTTGAGCACCATGGTGGCGGTGAGGCGCTGGGAGATCTCACCGGAATGCGGGATCGAGGTGATCAACTTGCGTCGCCCCGGTTCGCGTTTGACAAAACCGTTCTGCTCCAGGACCCGGATGGCCTCCCGGATGGTCGAGCGGTTTACGCCCAGTTGTTCCGCTAGCCTGGCTTCAGCCGGCAGGATGTCCCCGGGATTGATTTCCCCGGAGAGGATCTGCTGTTCAATGGTTCGGGCCACCACGCGGAAGCTGGATTCCGTAGAGGTGGTATCAATTGGCAGTGCCATGAATGGGCTGTTCTTCAAGGGTGAGTCTCTTTTTTTTCAAGTGCCCTGAGTGCGCTGCGCTGAATCTTGCCTGTCTGGGTCTTGGGCAGCGCGTCGACGAACTCAATGGCGCGTGGGTATTTATAGGGCGCAGTCATGTGTTTGACATGGTCCTGCAAGTCACTGACAAGTTGATCTTTCGGCGCCATACCGGGGCGCAGCACCACGAACGCCTTGACGATTTCACCGCGTTCCTCGTGGGGCGCGCCAATCACGGCACATTCCAGAACGCCAGGGTGACTGAGCAGGGCATTTTCCACTTCGGTTGGACCGATTCGGTAACCCGCCGAGTTGATGACGTCATCACGTCGGCCACTGTAGAAGAAGTAACCGTCCGCGTCTCGCGCTCCGATATCTCCCGTAATGAACCAACGCCCATCGTCGCCGTCGACGTACGACTCTTGGGTGCGCGCTTCGTCCTTTAAGTAACCGAGCATCAGCAATGGATTAGGAACGCGAATCGCGATATCGCCTTCACTGCCCCAGGGCAGTCGGCGGCCTTGGGCATCGATGATGTCGACGTCGCTACCCGGCATCGGCAGCCCCATCGATCCTTCGCGCGTCGCAACACAGGCAAAGTTTGCCAGGGTCATCAGGGTTTCGGTCTGTCCGTAGGCTTCCATGACCGGGACCCCGGTTTTCTTACGCCATTTCTCTGCCACGCAAGCGTTTAACCGCTCGCCGGCCGATACCGTGTGACGCAGCTGCGACAGGTCGTAGCGGGAGAGATCCTCGTCGACCACGCGAAACAGTTCGGTGCCAGGGGCGCAATAGACGCTGACCTGGTATTTGGCCAACAACGCAAGACGCTGTGCTGGATCGAACGGGCCGTCATAAAAAAAGGTACAGGCACCGGCGCTCCATGGGCCAAACAGGATGGACGTGCCAGCCTTGCTCCAACCTACGTCGGCGGTGCACCAAATCACATCGTTGCGATCCAGATCGAGCCAGTGCCGTGCGGCTTCGCGCCAGGCAAACAGGCTTCGGGTCGGGTGCAGCACACCTTTGGGTTCGCCGGTAGAACCGCTGGTGTAATACAGCACCGCCGGTTCATCGAGGGACAACACCGCGGGCTCGAAGACGCCGTCGGCGTTGATCATCGCGTTCTCGTACGACTCAAAACCCGGTGCGATGCCCAGCGATAACTTGACCGCCACGTCGTTCATCACATCGGCGAACTTTTCGACGTGCTCAGCCCTGGCCACCACCGCGCGCACGTCGGCGTGACGGACGCGGTAATTAATATCCTTGCGGGTGAGCATTTCCACGGAAGGAATCGGAATCGCCCCTATCTTGAGGCAGCCGACCATCGCGATCTGCCAATCCGGAATACGCGGCAGCATGATAAGCACTCGATCGCCGCGTCGTATGCCGCGTTGAGTCAACACTGAGGCGAATCGGTCGGTGAGTTGTGATATGTCGGAATACGAGAGGCGGATTTCTTCCCCGGCGGCATTCGCCCAAATCAATGCGGGACCATCGGCTTCGCGAGCGTAACGATCGACCACATCGGTGCCGAAGTTAAACGTCGGCGGAAGTTCCCATTTGAAATCCCGATAGCTCTGATCGTAGTGACTCATATTGCGGGCCATGATTTTTCTCCTCAGGAGTCATTATTGTTTTTCGTCAAAATCACTGGCGGGTTCAGATCACCCGCGATTGTCGAAGCGCATCGATTTGACCGGCGCTGTAGCCGAGGGCGCCGAGTACTGTTTCATTGTGCTCGCCCAGCAATGGAGGCGGGCTTCTGAGGGTACAAGGCGTCAGGGAGTACTTCACCGGGAAGCCCAGTTGTGGAATCACACCTTCCACCGGATGCTCAATGTGTTGAAGCATTTGTCGGTGTCTGGCGTGTGGTGCATCCAGTGCTTCGGCGATGTCCAGTACCGGCCCGACCGGCAGGTCGACGTCATTGAAGGTTTCCACCCAGGCATCGCGGGACTGCCTGGCAAACAGGCTGGCCAGCAATTGCTTTTGCTGCACGCAGCGCTCGCCGGTTGGCCATTGCTCGTTCTCAAGCTCTTCGAGTTGCAGATGCTGGCAAAACCGCAGCCAGAAATGTGCCTCGATCAAGCCCAGCGCGAAGTACTTGCCATCGGCGCAGCGGTAGACGTTGTAGCAGGGCGCCTGGCCAATAAACGGGCGCTCGCCGCCTCGGGGTTCGATGCCGGCGAACAATGAGTCGGCGGCATGCAGGGCCAGCCAGGAAATCGCGCCGTCATGCATCGACACGTCCACCAATTGGCCTTTACCGGTCCGGTGACGGGCATGCAGTGCAGACAGAATGCCGGTGGTCGCCATCAGCGAACCGCCACCGACGTCGGCAATCGACAGGCCCGGCACCATCGGTCCCTCGCCAGCCTTGCCGAACAACTGCAACGCCCCGGCCTGCGCCATATAGTTGAGATCGTGGCCAGCCTTGAGGTGGTCAGGACCGTCCTGGCCGTAGCCGGAAATGGCGCAATAGATAAGCCGTGGATTGATCTCGCTCAACGTCTCGTAAGCCAGACCCAAACGTCGCATCACGCCTGGGCGGAAGCCTTCGATCAACACGTCCGCATCCCGCGCCAGATCCAGCAGGATCTGCTTTCCCTGTTCGCTTTTCAGATTGAGCGTGATGCTTTGTTTGTTACGGTTAAGCAGGAGAAAGGAGCCAGACTCGACCTTGTTCAGCGGGGTAAACGCGCGGTTGTAATCGCCGCTCAGTGGCTGCTCAATCTTGATCACTTCAGCCCCCAGATCGGCCAGGATCTGCGTGCAGAATGCACCGGGCAGCAGGCGGGTCAGGTCGAGAATCTTCAGGCCTTCGAGCGCCATCACAGGAGTGCTCATGGTCTATGCCTCCCTCAGCACGCGGTCCAGCCGCCATCAACGGCCAATGAATGACCGGTGACATACGAGGCTGCCGATGAGGCCAGAAACAGACTGGCGCCGACGATTTCCTGGAGCTCGCCGAAGCGCCCCAACGGCGTGCGATCCATGACTCTGCGACCCAGGACCGGATGCGTGCGCAGGCCTTCGGTCAAGTCGGTGGCGAAGTAGCCGGGTGCAACGGCGTTAACCCGAATGCCTCTTGCTGCCCACTCCAGTGCCAACTGGCGCGTCAGCATCTCGACCCCGCCTTTGGCCGCGCAGTAGGCGGTGGTCTTGGCCAGGCCCACGCGACCGGCCACGGAGGTGATGTTGATGATGGAGCCCTGGCCCGCGTTGAGCATCAATTGGCCGGCATATTTACAGGTGAGGAACACGCCCGTCAGGTTGACGTCGATGATTTGCCGCCACTCCTGCAGCGTGGTGTTTTCCGCAGATTTATACCAGGGATTGATACCGGCGTTGTTCACCAATACGTCAATCCGGCCATAGGTGTCATGCACTGATTTACACAGGGCGGACACGCTGTCTTCATCGGCGATATCGGCCTGGAACGCGGCGGCTTTGCCACCCGCTTCATTGATCTCGCGCACGGCGATGTTCAGTTGTTCAAGGCTGCGCCCTACCAGCACCACTGTGGCACCTTGCTTGGCGAAGCCATCGGCAATGGTTCGCCCCAGGCCTCGGCCACCGCCGGTAATGATCACGACTTTATCGGCGAGGTCGGCAAACACGGCGAACGCGGGTGAGTTTTCACCGTTCATTGGGCCTTCCTCCCCAGGCGACGGGCGATGCTCCAGCGGTGGACTTCGGACGGGCCGTCGTAGATACGGAAAGCCCGCACGTCACGGAAAATCCGCTCGACCTCGGTGTCGGCTGTGACGCCCATGCCACCCAGCACCTGCACGCAACGATCGACGACTCGCCAGATCGCTTCTGACGCATGAACTTTGACCATGCTGCTTTCGGCGCTTGCGCGCTCACCCTGGTCGAGCAGCCAGGCGGTATGCCAGATACTCAGACGGGTGGTGTGCAAATCGATTTCGTTGTCGGCAAGCATGAAGCCGATGCCTTCGTGAGCGATGATGGGCAGGCCAAAGGCTTCACGTTTTTGTGCGTAGACCACGGCAATGTCATGGGCCCTTTGCGCGGCACCCAGCCAGCGCATGCAGTGGGTCAAACGGGCCGGGACCAATCGCACCTGGGCATAGCGAAAACCTTCGCCGACTTCCCCAAGTACATCGGTTCTGGATACGCGCAAGTTATCCAGCACGACTTCGGCATGACCGCCGGTGAAGGACGAATCAAGGGTGTCCAGGGCGCGCTCGATGCGAAATCCCGGGTTAGGCAGATCAACCAGAAACATCGTGGCGCCCACGTCCACGTCATCGACAATCGTGCGGGCCATGATGATGGTGAACGCTGCGCCGTCTGCACCGGTGATCAACCATTTACGGCCATTGATGATGAAGTCGTCGCCATCGTTGATGGCTGTAGTCATCAGCAATGTCGGGTCGGAGCCGGCGCCTGGCGACGGTTCTGTCATGCAAAAGCAGGAGCGCGTCTTGCCTTGCGCCAAGGGCACGAGCCAGCGTTGTTTTTGCTCGGCAGAGGCCACGGTCTGCATCAAATGCATGTTGCCCTCATCCGGCGCTGCACAATTGAGCGCTACAGGCCCGAGCATCGAATAACCCGCAGCTTCGAAAACCACGGCGCGGCCCACATGGGAAAGCCCCAGACCACCCAGATCGCGGTCTACGTGTGGACTTAACAGGCCGGCATCACGAGCCTGGGTGATCAGTTCGCTGCGCAACTCGTCGCTTGGCCCGTGGGCGCTGCGTCGAGGGTCTTTCTCATAGGGAATCACCACCTCCTGAATGAAGGTACAGGTCTTGTCTCGCAATTGAGCGAGCGAATCAGGCAACGTGAAGTCCACGGCGAAATCCTCAGAAAATCTTATTGTTGGAAATATCGAGGGTGAATTCGAAAAGCTCTTCTGCCAGTTGACCGAAGTCGGCGTAACGGGGGTCGCTGGTTTCGCCGACCAAATACCGGCGGTGAAGTTGTTGAAACACAACCGCCAGTTTGAACATGGTGAGCACGCGATAAGACTTGAGGTCGTCAAGACTTTGTCCAGTCAATGCGCTGTAGGTGGTGGCAATGTCTTGCCGGGTGGAAAAGCCCGGTTGCATCGTTGGCATCTGCGCCAAGCGGTGCATGCAGGAAGGGTCGTCGGGCTCGCCCCAGTAACTGAGCAGCGTGGCGAGATCGAACAGGCCGTCACCTTGTGTGCCCATGTCCCAATCGACAATGGCCCTAGGTTGCAATGTCTGCGGGTCGATCAGAATGTTGTCGAGTTTGAAGTCGTTATGCAGCAGCACGGGTTTGCCTGCGATCGGGTCCTTGATGTCGGTTAACCATTGCGCCAGCGCTTGCGCTGGACGGCTCAAGTCACCATTGACCACCCACTGCGCGCGCTTGATCCAGCCCTGCGCAGTGCGTCTGAAAAAGCCTTCCGGCCGCCCGAGGTTTTCCAGCCCGACACTGGCCAGGTCGACGGTATGCAACTGAGCGAGCGTATCGACCAGCATGTTTGATAATTGGTGCCCGGTGGTTTCGCTGGCAGGCAAGGGGTGAACACTGTCGCCTCGCAAAGACAAGCCGGCCCGGTAGTCGATCAAGAGAAACGGCGCGCCAGCGACGCCCGCGTCGGCACAGAAATGATGGCTGCGTGGCGCCAGCGCAAATACGCGCCAGAGTCGGGAAAGAATCCGGTGCTCACGTTGCATGTCATTGGCGCCCGGTGGTAGCGGTCCTGCGGGAGGACGACGCAGCACCATCCAGGTGTGATTGATGCGCACCAGAAAATTCAGGTTGGCCAGTCCGCCCGACAGTTGCCTCGGTGCGTGGCCAGGGTCCATCCGCAAGTTTTGGCTGGCGAGATAGCGCTCAATAGTGACCCAGTCAAGCTCGTGGCTTGCCTCTTTGGGCCTGAGGGCAACACCTTCGGGTAAGCGCTGACGGGCAGCGGGAGTGAATCCGATCTCGACCATAGCTACGTTCATCCGACGTTGAGATTGAATCGATTATTGTCGGACCGAAAATACATCGTCAAGCATTAAAATGAGCTATTGCGGGAATTGAGCGTAACGATTAAGAATATTGTCGGACTGAAAATAGGCTTTGTCGGGGAGGCAGCTATGTTCGGCAATATTATTGGTTGGGCGCATACACCATTCGGCAAGCTTGCGGGCGAGTCGCTGGAATCGTTGATTACTCGGGTGACTCTGGACGCGTTGGCACATGCGCATTTGGAGGCCCGGGATATCGACGAGATTGTCATCGGGCATTTCAACCAGGGTATGGATCCCCAAGGCTCGCCGGCCTCACTGGTCTTGCAGGCCGACAGCGGTTTGCGTTTTACGCCGTCGACAAGGGTGGAAAACGCCTGCGCCACCGGGTCTGCAGCGGTGCGCCAGGCGTCGAGCCTGATCGCGTCGGGCCAGGCGAAAATTGTTTTGGTGGTGGGCGTGGAGAAGATGACGGCTGCCACGGAGGAAGCGGTGCGCCAGGCATTGGTATCCGCCAGTTATGTCGCCGAGGAGGGCGGGGCGCAAGCGTCTTTTGTCGGGTTGTTCGCCGATATTACCCAACAGTACTTCTCCCGTTACGGGGATCAATCTCATGCGCTGGCTTGCATTGCGGCGAAAAACCATCACAACGGGAGCATCAATCCATTGGCTCACTTGCGGAAAAGCCTGGACGTGAGTTTTTGCGGTCAGGAATCCGCAAGCAATCCTTACGTGGTCAAACCTTTACGTCGTACCGATTGTTCGCTGGTGTCGGACGGCGCGGCAGCCCTGGTGTTGGCTTGCGATGACGTCGCGATGCGCAGGGAGCAGCGTATTTCGATACGAGCCCAGGTGCAGGTCAACGATTACCTGCCGATCAGCCGACGCGACATCACGCGTTTCGAAGGTGCTTCCAAGGCGTGGCACAAGGCGTTGAGCATGGCGAGCCTGACGCTCGATGACCTGAACTTCGTCGAGACCCACGATTGTTTCACTATCGCCGAATTGATTGAGTACGAAGCCATGGGCCTGACGCTGCCTGGCCAAGGCGCCAAGGCAATTCTTGAGGGGTGGACGCAGCCTGACGGGCGTTTGCCGGTCAATCTGTCGGGGGGATTGAAAGCCAAAGGTCATCCCATCGGGGCGACCGGTGTCTCAATGCACGTGCTGACCGCCATGCAATTGGCAGGCGAGTCACCTGGCCTGCAACTGACCAACACACCAAGCCTGGGAGGCCTGTTCAACATGGGCGGTGCGGCGGTCGCCAACTACGTCAGCATTCTGGAGCGCACGCGTTAGGCAACGCTGACGAAATAACTGCATCAGGAGAACGATATGCAAGACGAGGTCTGTTTAAGCCACCTGCTTTATGTGCGCGCCAGCCGTAATGCCCGGGTCGGATGGATCACGCTGGACCGTCCCGAAGCGTTGAATGCCTTGAACGCGCAGATGATCGCGGAAATTTCCCAGGCATTGGATTGTTTTGAAAAAGATCCTCAGATCGGCTGCGTGGTGTTGACCGGCAGCGCCAAAGCTTTTGCCGCCGGTGCTGACATTCTGGAAACCCGCGACCAGACATTTCCGCAAACCAGCCTTGATAACTTTCTTGGCGAGTGGGACCGGATCGCACGGTGTCGCAAACCGATGATCGCCGCAGTCGCGGGGTACGCACTGGGGGGCGGGTGTGAAGTGGCCATGATGTGCGATTTGATCATTGCGGCGGACAACGCCAGTTTCGCTTTGCCGGAAATTTCCCTTGGCTTGATTCCTGGCGCCGGCGGAACACAGCGACTCTCGCGCTGGGTCGGTAAAGCCAAAGCGATGGACTTGTGCCTGACGGGGCGCCGAATCGGGGCCGAGGAGGCCGAACGAATCGGGCTGGTTTCACGAGTGGTGGCTTCAGGGCAATTACTGATTGAAGTCGGCACGATCGCGCAGAACATTGCCGCGCGCTCTTTGCCCAGTCTGTTGCTGATGAAGGAATGTGTAAACCAGGCGTACGAAACCGGGTTGGGCGAAGGGCTCGGCTATGAGCGACGCGCGTTTCACTCCTTGTTCGCGACACAGGATCAGAAGGAAGGAGCCAGTGCGTTCATTGAGAAACGAGCGCCGATCTTCCAGCATCGCTGATACATAACAAGACATTCGTTTATGCCAATGGGCCGGACTTTTATTCTGGCTTGTCGGTTTTGCGTGTCCGTCATTCGAGTTTGTTTAGTCATTTCCGAAGTCCCCACAACAACAATACAGGTATACAAAACATGACTCCGAAGTTGTTCTCTGTCTCTCTGGCAGGCGCATTGGCCGGGCTGCCGGCGCTGGCACACGCTGATTTCATTGAAGACAGTCACGTCAATTTCAGCACCAAGAATTATTACTTCAATCGCGATTACCGCGACGGTACCGGGCCGTCGAAAGCGGAGGAGTGGGCGCAAAGCTTTATCCTCAAATACCAGTCCGGTTATACCGAAGGGCCGCTTGGTTTCGGCCTCGATGCAATGGGTATGCTCGGGATCAAACTTGACTCGGCACCGGAGCGGTCGGGTACCGGGATTCTGGCGCGCCAGGCTGATTCCGACGATCCGGCCAAGCCCTTCGCCAAACGTGCCGCTGACGAATATTCAAAACTTGGACTGACCGCCAAGGCGCGGTTGTTTGAAAGCAATGAATTGTTCGTGGGCAGTTTGCAACCGTCTGGCATCGCGGTGATACAACCGAACACCAGCCGTGCATTCCCCCAGACATTCGAAGGCCAGCAACTCACCAGCAAGGCCGTGCAAAACATGACCCTCAACCTGGGCCATATCAGTCGGGTCAAGCAACGCGACTCCACGGATTTCGAAAAAATGGGCATCACCAGCCAGTCTGGGCAGTATGCAAGCAGCGCACGCTCGGACGATTTCAAATTCGCGGCAGTCGATTATCTGGTCACTCCGGATCTGCTCGCCAGCCTGCATTACGGTCAACTGCAGGACATCTATCAGCAAGGGTTCGCCGGGTTGAAATACAGCACGCCATGGGGGCCGGGCCGGATCCTGGGTGAAGTTCGATACTTTGACGGCAGTGAAACGGGCGCGGCGCTGGGCGGCAAGGTCGATAACCAAACGCTCAGTACCAATCTGGGGTACTCCCTCAATGGCCATACCATCAGCGGTGGCTATCAGAAATTGTGGGGCGATACCGCCTATCCGTTGATCGACGGCACGATCAGCTACCTTTTCACTGAACTACAGGTCAGTAACTTCTCGCGCGCCCAGGAACGTTCATGGCGCGCGCGTTACGACTATAACTTTGCTGCAGCGGGCATACCGGGCCTGACGTTGACCACCCTATACGTACGTGGCGACCAGGCTAATGTGATCAACATGAGCCAGGAGGGTAAAGAGTGGGAACGCGACACCTACATCACGTACGTGGTGCAGGACGGACCGTTGAAAAACGTCGGTGTGCAATGGCTCAATGCGACCCAGCGCTCTAACTACACGCGCGACACAGACGAAAATCGCTTGATATTCAGCTACACCCTGGCGCTGAAGTAACCCCATGCCAGAAACGCAAAAGCCGTCGCAAGACGGCTTTTGCAAGACTCAACACCCGAGGGTCAGACGCGGGAAGTTTCCCCTTCAGCCAGGCAGACTTGCATGATCCGCAGGTTTTTATCGGTGACACGGGTAGGGAATACCTCGCTCAACCGATCCTCGTGCACCGGGATCACCCGTTTGGCCTCGTAATCCACGGCCTTGAGCATTTCCTCGGTGGCAAGCACAAGATTGGTATTGCTGTTCTGCGCCAGCCCGACGGGCCGGTATTCCAATGTCCCGGTGATATCACCTTGGTCTATTTTCGGGTTGGCCAGCATATTGTCGTACACGTACACCAAGTCTCCGGCCAACACCCAACTGTTGTGTGAACTGGAGGCCAGATCATTGCGTACGTGAACCCACATGCAGCCGAATGTATGGCTGTCGAACGCGACGCGCAGATCGATACCCGGTGCTACGTCCTCTATCTCACCTTCCACGCAGATAAGGCGGCCCTGGCGCGCCAGATCGACCGCTCGCAAAATGTCCGAAGGATCGAGTCCGGTGCGGGTCCAGTTCAGACGGTCCGGAAGCGCCATGGCCCAGATCCACTTCGACAGCTCCCGCTCCTGAAGATAAAACCGTGCATTGGGAAAGGCATCGGTGTTGCCGAAATGATCAAAGTGAGCATGAGTCACAAACACCGTATCGACCTCTTCAGGCGTGACATTGCACTCGGCCAGAACGTCCCGTGGCGAGTGCCAGTCGCCAACCCCAAATTGCTTGGCCAATGCCTGGCCGTAATCGCGATGGTTGTAACCGACGTCCACCATGATCGTGCGGCCATTACCTTTGATCAGCACATAGCAATAGGGCAATTTGCGGGTCCCTTCATTATGTACGCCGTATTTGATGCCGCTGACCGGAAAGTTCGGAATATTGGCAAATTCGAGAATCCAGATCGAATAGGGGGACATGACAGCCTCTTTTATGAGTGTTTGAATGAAAGCGATATCAATGCTGCGAACAGCAAAAACAGGCGTTTTGCAGATCGACAGGCATAAGCCCCAACTGTGCATTGGATGCGCAGCGCAGCATGGCATTGGTGTTATTGAGTCCCTTCAGTAAGGCCGGTGTGCGCTCCCTGAGTACTGCACCATTACTGATGTTTCGCTGCAGTTCTCGGGCGATGTGCAACAAACTGCTGGCCGTGTGCGACAAGTGGTTGAAATGCGCTGACGCCATCACCGGGATATTGAGGTTGCCCAGCAGATCCATAACTTCGATCAGATCCTGTTCCGGCGTGCGCGCCAGTTGAGCGTAAGTACTGAAGCCATTATCGGCTTGCCCAAGAATCAACAGCCCGGCGATTTGTGCTATCACCCGATTGAGCTTTGCATAGGGGCGTTCGATCAGCGCTACATAGTGATTGAGTTCATCTTTGGTATGGATGACCGGACGAACCGCCGACTCGGTCATGGACTCGACTTCCGCGCTGAAGGGAGCCAGCCGGCCATCCATGCAATCCTGGCTGAACGACAACGTATAAGGCGTAGCCAGGGAACGTGGCGTATTGGACATGTGGGGTCTCTCTTATTGTCTTTGGCATTTCTGCGTTTTGAGTATTTGAGTGACCAATGCCCTTGGCAAACGAATAAATCAGATTGCAGCCAGTGGTTAAGCCAATAAATCCTGGCCTGTCTGCCAGTCTTTATTTCGCCACCTATGAATTGGCACCGCTGTGACCAAAATTCACAGCCGGTGTGAAATCTTGAGGATATTCAGCCTTTCAGAGATGTAATAGTTTAAGCACCATGATCCCCAAGCCCCGGTCATTGACCGGCTGACAACTGATAAAAACGGGAGGTGAGATCTGGACAACTATTCGCAAATGCTCGCCTTCATACGCGCAGCCGAGCACGGCAGTTTTTCCGCGGCGGCCCGGGCAAGCCATCTGACGCCCTCGGCAGTAAGCAAGCTGATTTCACGGCTGGAAGAACGCTTGCAAGTGCGTTTGTTTGTTCGAAGTTCCAGAGCATTGCTACTGACGGAAGAGGGAGCGGTCTATCTGAAAAGTGCCTTGGCGGTCGTTGATGCCATGAGCGAGGCTGACTCATTAGCCGAACGTCTGCCCACCCGGGTCAGCGGCATGTTGCGCGTGCATACGATGACCACTTTTGCAAAGCACCAGATCCTGCCGTGGCTGCCACAGTTTCTGGAAACCTATCCGTTACTCGATCTTGATATTCAATTGGGGGCGCAATACCTCGATCTGTTTGAGCAAGGTGTCGATGTCGCCATTCACAGCGGTTTTTTACCCAGTTCATCGAGGGTTGCCCGTCGCTTGAACGACAACGAATGGATTATCTGTGCCTCGCCGCAGTATCTGGCTAATCACGCGCCATTACTTCATCCGCAGGATTTGCTGGCCCACCAATGTTTTGGCTTTGACTTCGAAAGCCAATGGAGCGCGTGGTCATTTCAGGAAAACGGGCGCTTGTTCAAAGTGCCGTTTCGCAGTCGCTCTTCGTTCGGTCAGGGTGACCTGCTACGAGATTTGGCGTTACAGGGAGCGGGCATCGTCAAGCTCGCGGGGTTCCATATTGGTGAAGATATTCGCCACGGGCGGCTGGTACCGCTGTTGCCAGAGTTCTATACCGGTGAAAAAGAATCGGTGAGCCTGATATATGCGAATCGAAAATATTTAAGTCCGCGGATAAAAGTGTTTATTGATTTCCTCAGCGATCGAGTGAAAGACCAGCGCTGGACGATAACCTGACGCACGGCGAAAAGTTAAATTGATCTTTTTTGAGTGCGCTCCTATTGGGTGCGCTCATTGGGGGAGTTCGCATGTTAAATGCAAACTTTATGATGTTTGCGATAGCGATATCGTATTTGCTAAATGTTTGACCGTGAGGTGATCTGAAAATGACTGCACAAGAAACAAGTTTGGCTAGACCCGTGATGACGGCCGCGCGTGGCGATCAATCCAAAGTGCCTTATCAGTTTGATCAACCGGCAGGAATGCCGGCGGATTTTTTGCTGCCAGGCGCACTGAATCTTGACTGTGACGAACGAGAGTGGGTGCCACAAGCTGAAGGCGTATGGTTTCGTCCGTTGATCCTGAGTTTGTCGGGCGGCTACTTCGTCAATCTGACCCGCGTGCGTCGTGCCGGTGTTCTTTCCCGTCACCGACATGGTGGGCCGGTGCATGCGATTACCCTGCGCGGCCATTGGCATTATCTTGAACACGAATGGGTCGCTACCGAGGGCAGCTATGCCTTCGAACCACCAGGAGAGACCCATACATTGGTTGTGCCGGAAGACGTGACCGAAATGATCACGCTGTTTCACGTGACCGGCAACTACGTCTATGTCGATCCTTACGGCAAGGCGCTGGACTATGAGGACGTATACACCAAACTGGAAAGTGCCCGTCGTCATTACGAATCCGTCGGGTTGGGTGCTGATTACGCCGACCAGTTCATTCGCTGATCCGACTTGAAAAATAACGGTTAAGAAAAGTTCCAAAGCGTTAATTGGCATCGGATTGAAAGTCTCGATGACGGCATCGCGTTATCCGGTGATTACAGTGTCGAGTTAATACGAACACTTTGCGAACAATCTGGCCCGGCCGCGAGCTTAAAATGAATTGACGTTTATTCATTTTGTTCGCGGCTTGTACGTATTCGAACTTCCATGGATCTGGATGCACTTGCCCAACCGCTTTGACTGCAAAAGAGACAAACATTCATCAACGTAACTCTTCCGCATCCAATAACAATAGCAGCAGGAGATTCAATCCATGCATTCCACACCCTCCAACGCTAATGGCGTTGCGCCGCAGATCGATGATAACGATCCCGTCTATCGCAAGATTGCCTGGCGGCTGATGCCCTTTTTGTTCATTTGTTATGTGTTCGCCTACCTGGACAGGGTTAACGTTGGCTTTGCCGCGCTGCATATGAAAGCAGACCTGAACTTTACCGACGCCGTATACGGAATGGGCGCCGGAATTTTCTTTTTTGGCTACATCTGCTGCGAGATCCCCAGCAACCTGCTGATGAAACGCCTCGGTGCACGCATCACCATTGCCCGCATCATGATCGGTTGGGGCTTTGTCTCTTGCTGCACCATGCTGGTCCAAAGCCCAACTTCGTTTTATCTGATGCGCTTACTGCTGGGGGCATTCGAAGCTGGCTTTGCCCCTGGGGTACTGCTGTACCTGACTTTTTGGTTTCCTCCGGCTCGAAGGGCGCAGATGGCCGCCATTTTCCTTTGCGGTTCGGCCATCGCTGGCGTAGCAGGAGCGCCCTTGTCAGGGATGATTCTCGACGTATTCCAGGGCACGGCCGGGCTGCAAGGCTGGCAATGGTTGTTTGTCATTGAGGGCATTCCTTCGATTGTGTTGGGGGTCTTGGCGCTGTGGTTGCTGTCTGATGGTCCCGCCACCTGCAGGTGGTTGCGAGCCGATGAAAAAGTCAAAGTGATCGGTCATCTGGCCAGTTTCCAGCCAGCGCGTGATGACGGCTTTATCGGCGCGTTGCGCGGGCCAACTATCCATCTTATCGCCATAACCTGGTTCACCATTGTTTGTGGGCACAACGCGGTGAATTTCTGGATGCCCATGATGCTGCGTGAAGCCGGCTTGACCACGGGGACTGAAATCGGCCTGTGGGCGATGGTGCCTTACAGCATCACCACGATTGGCATGATCCTTATCTCCCGGCATTCCGATCGACGTTTGGAGCGCCGCGCGCATATTTCAGTGTGCTCATTAATGGCTGCCATCGGTTTCGGGATGTTGCCTTTTGTGCAAGGTAATTTTGGCTTGAGTATTGTCGGGCTGACCTTGGCTGCACTCGGCGTGTTTTCGGCGATGCCGATAATCCTCGCCATGCCCATGAGTTACTTGCCGGCTGGCGCCGCGCCCGGTGGCATTGCTTACGTGAATACCGTTGGCATGGTGGGCGGTTTTGTGGGGCCTTACTTGATGGGAGCCATCAAAACAGCTACCGGAAGTTTTGCCTATGGGCTCTACGCCGTCACCGGATTATTGCTGCTTGGGATTTTGATCATGATGTGCATGGTGCGTACCCCGCGCATCGAACCGGTTCTTGGTGCGCAAGTACCGGCAGTATAAAACGGCGGGTTCAAACAGGATTGAACGATAAAATCGCTGAGCTGTGCTCGGCGATTTTTTTGTGCTTGTGTCCCTCGGAACATCGCGGTCACTTTGAGTTTCGGACACAACGCGGTTCCATATAGCCATCGAATGGAAAGGAATGAGGGGGATGTCGAAGAAGGGGGGGGGAAGGGTGCTTGCTTTCTTGTTCTTGTTTCTGCAAGCGAGTAGGAGTTCATTCAGGTAGCGAGGTGATTTCAGCCGCTTGCAGCTGCACACTCCGACGACAGAACGATGTATTCAAGACCTTTGAGACGGCCTTCGGAGTCGCGATAAATCATGGTGACCGGTGATGCGTTGCATTTGTCTGCCGGCGTCGTAGTGGAGATGACGCTGGCGATATCCAATTGCATTCCATAGTGGTATTGCTCAACTTTTATCGGACCCTCATTGTGCTCCTGTTGAGCCATGACAGAAAAAGCACAGACGAGCGTCATCCACGGAAGATAATTCTTCATTAACGTATCCTCATTGGTAAATGACTCCCTCAACTTTGTTGCGTGGACAAGAGCGGAGGGAGTTTTCGAGACAAAAGTGCCGTCGTGTGACGACCTTATAGAGCCATCAAGTCGCGATGGACTTCGAGCGAGTTACGCTCAACCCAGTTATGCGCCAGCAAGCCGTCTGGACGAACCTCCCAAACCGCGGTACCGAGCATTTCAAAAGGTGTGCGGCATGAACGACCGCCAATGAACCCCTGGTTTCTTCCAGCGAGTTTCCAGCGCGAAGCCACTCGAGTACCTTCATGATTTTGAAAGGTTTCGATACTGCCAAACGTGAAGTCTTCAATCTTCGACAGGAAAACTCCAATCCACTCAATAAAGGCTTCACGTCCGACAATATCGACACCGCCCGACGTGATAATGAAGTCTTCTGCAACAAAGCGTGCGGCGGCTTGCGGGTCTCTCGCCTGCCAGACTTCACGCCAGAAGCTTTCAACAATTTCTACAGCTTTATTGTCTGCCATCTTGGGTTCCTCGGTTTTTTGGGGCCTTACAGCCCGCTTCAGTGGTGACGCAAAACAGATATCAGTGGGTCAGAGTTCTTGACCGATAAACCAATGCCAGTGCGGCGATCAGAACCCAGGCATCAAGGGCAAACGCGAACCGTATTGAGAGGTTCCAGTCGCTGACGGCGTGCAGCAAAATCCCGATCACCGCCACACCAGTGAGTGCGCCGATCTGGCGGTTTGCGTTAAGCGCGGCGGCGGCCACGTTGGAGTTAAGGGCACCGCTCACATGCATGACTGTGCTGATGACTGCCGGTATCGCTAACGCCATGCCGCCCGTGCACAGTGCTGCGCCAAGGGCTATCCAGACATAGGCCGCCTTACCGCCGATCAAGGCCGTGGCAAGGGCGCCTGCTACCCCAATGCCTAGCCCGCAAAGCATTACCAAACGCTCGCCATACCGGTGTGAAAGATGTCCTGAGGCGTAATTGATGATCGGCACCACGCCCATGATCGGTAGCATCCAAGTGCCGGTTTGCAGCGCCGTGGTGTGATGGAACTGTTGCAGGAACAGGCTGATGAAGAAGATCTCGCCAAATAAGACGAAGTTGATCAGAAACCCCAGCCCGTTGAGGGTCCAAAAATTTTTGTTGCCCCGCAGTTGGATCGGGATGACTGGCGCTGCCGAGACTTTTTCCCGCCAGACCACGGCCAATCCGCCTACTACCGTAACAGCCAGTGCAATTTGGCTGCTCGTGGCGCGCCAGCCGAGCGTGGGGCCTTCAATGAGCACGAAACTGGCACCGCCCAACGCGAGCATAATCAGCAAATGCGTGCTGGGGTTGAAGCTGACCGGGCGGCGAGCAGAAGCGGACAATGTCCACTGGGACAGGAGAATACCGATGATGCCGATCGGTATATTCAAATAGAAAATGCTTCTCCAGCCCAGGGTGTTGACGAGTACACCGCCTACAAATGGTCCGGTTCCTGCTGCCGTACCGACGATGGCGCCCCAGATTCCAACCATTCGCATACGCACACTGCGATCAGGAAATACTTCGCTGAGCAGGCTCAAGGAGCTTGGCATGAACAGCGCGGCACCGATGCCTTGCATGAAACGGGCTACGATCAGCTCCGGCGCAGATGTGGCCAGACTGCATCCTAAAGAGGCCAGAATGAACCAGGCCAGGCCGAGCATGTAAGCCCGCTTGGCTCCGAGCATGTTTGCCAGCGCACCGCCCAGCAGCAGGAATGAAGCAAATGTAAGCGTATAAGCATCAATGACCCAAACCAGGGAGGATAAGGGTACGTCGAACTCGCGTTGCAGATCCGACAGCGCAACATTCACCACAGTGACATCCAGCATGGCCATGACGAATCCAAGTGCTACTGCCATAAGCACAAGTGCGTTGGATATCACTTTCATGACTGAGGGCCTGGATTCTGATTCATTCATCCACACGCTCCTGATCCGGTTTGTCGGGCCAACTCGATTGGCTTCATGACCCGATATTCGGAGTTTGCTATCAAGAACTCAAACGCATAAAGTTAATGGTATCTAGTAGAAAGGCGAATTCATCATGCAAGCTGGAGACGTTGAAATCGATTTGTTGCGGGCGTTCATCGCCGTGGCGGAAACCGGCAGTTTTACTGCCGCGGCCGACGTGATTTCCCGGTCGCAATCGGCGGTCAGCCAGAAGATCATCCGCCTGGAAGAAGTGCTGGGCCTGCGAGTGTTCGAACGTACCAGCCGTGCGTTGACCCTTACGCCGGACGGCGAACGCCTGCTGGTCGGCGCGCGCAAGATGATGGTGCACTTCGACAGTTTCGTTCGGGAAATCAGGGAACCCGCGGAGGTAAGCCTGCTACGTCTGGGGATCTCGGAAAATCTCGTGCCCACTCAGTTGCCCAAGCTGTTGTCGCGGTTCAGCAAGCTTTACCCCGATGTCCAGCTTGAACTCACAACAGGCCTGAGTAACGACCTGTTGAACGACTACGAAGCCGGCCAGCTGGATGTAGTGATTGCCAAACGCAAGATCAGCAACAGCGCTCAGCGTGGTCGAATCATTTGGCGCGAGCCGCTGGTGTGGATCGCTGCCAAAGACTATGAAATCGAAGCCTCGCGCCCGGTTCGCCTGGTGATGATGCGACCACCGTGTGCCTACCGCGCAATCATGATCGAAGCGATGGCGTCGGTACGACGTGAATGGTCTTCAGCTTGTCTTGCCAGCAACCTGATTGGGGTTCAGGCTGCCGTCGCGGCCGGACTCGGCATTACCGCGCTGGGCACTTCATTCCTGCAGGAAGGCATGCGGATTGTCGAACCCTCGGAAAAATTACCGACGTTGCCAACGACGGAAGTGGCGGTGATCGGTGATGAGTTGCGCACGCAGCATCTGGTCCAGCCTCTGGTTTCGTTGCTGACCGAAGGCTTGATGTCGGGAACCAGTTTGACCTGAGGTCTAAGGCTGCGCGGCCGGATGAACCGTGCAACCTGGTTTCATTGTTGCTCTCGCAAGAGACTGATCAGTGCTTTGACGCATCCTGGCAATGCATCGAAGTCCCGTATGAGAATACTGCGGTCGCGCACCACCCAGGGTTCGTCCAGCTCCAGAATGGCCAGTTTCATGGTTTTGCTATTGCGCAGGGCGGCGGACTCCGGAATCACACCTATACCGACGCCTGCTTCAACCATGCGGCAGACTGCTTCGAAACTGGACAACTGAATTCGCCAGACCAGAGTTTCACCCATCAATTCGGCTTTATCGCGTACAAATGCCTGAAGGGTACTGCCTTCTTGCATGCCGACATGGTGAAAGGCAACGGTATCTCGCAGCCTGATGTGTTTACGCCGGGTCAGTTCGTGCCCCTCGGGCACTATGAGCACCAGTCGGTCAGTGCTGAATTGCAGCACTTGCAGATTTTTCGCCGTCACCGGGCCGGCAATGATACCGATGTCCGTCGAACCATCGAGCACGCCTCGAATGATGTCGCGGGACAACCGTTCCCGCAGGTCCACAGTCACGCCGGGACGTTGTGCGAGGAATCCGGAAAGCAATTCGGGCAAGAACTCCGTGACGGCCGTTGTATTGGCAAAAATACGGATATGCCCGGATGAATCGGCGCCGAACTCGGTGAACTCGGTTTTCAAATACCCCACCTGACGCATGATCAACCGTGCGTGTTGCAGCAGCTTGCTGCCCGCATCGGTCAGTTCGACGCCTTTGCTGTCTCGATACAGCAAATGGTTGTTCAACTGCGCCTCCAGCGCCTTGATACGTACGCTTGCCGCAGCAGGTGACATAAATGCCCGTCGAGCCCCCTGGCTTAAGCTGGCGGCTTCGGCGATGTGAATGAACAGGCGCAGATCAGTCAAATCAAAGTGCATGCCGCAAGTCTCTTCTGATGGTCTTTGGTGTTAATTCTGGTTTAACGAAGGCTTAAAGAAAAGTAGATTCACAGAACACCACGCCACTCGCATCATCGGTCGTAACGCAACATACCGAGGATGCAAATTTGATGAGTAATCACGACCTAAAAGCGTGGCTCGGCAACACCGAAGAAGCGACCGACGATTTGGGCGCCAGTCTGCTTAAACGGGTGGCTGCGACTTTCGGCGTGCCACCGCTGAAGCCGGGGGCGGCACTTCCAGCACTGTGGCACTGGTGCTTTTTTCAGGAGCCTGTCGCGCCGTCCGGTTTGGGCGAGGACGGCCATCCGGCGAGGGGTGGATTCCTGCCGCCAGCGGCCCGGCGCAATCGTATGTGGGCCGGCAGCCGGGTCGAATTCATCCAGCCTCTACGCGCAGGAACCGAAGCTTCACGCCTGTCGACCATTACCCGCATCGAGGAGAAAAACGGTCGTAGCGGGCAATTGCTCTTCGTGACGGTAAGCCACGAATTTTCCCAGGGCGGGCAACTGTGCATTCGCGAAGAGCAGGACATCGTCTATCGCGAAATGACGGCGCCGAACCTCGCGCCCGGTGACCCCGCGCCGGTCACACAATGGCACGAAACCGTCTTCCCAGACGCCGTGATGTTGTTCCGTTATTCCGCTATCACGTTCAACGGTCACCGTATTCATTACGACGTGCCTTATGTGGTGGATGTCGAGGGCTACCCCGAAAAAGTCGTCCATGGTCCTTTGATCGCAACGCTGAATTTGCAAGCGTTCCTGCGTGCCCATCCTTACGCCCAACCACGCGCGTTCAATTTCCGCGGTGTGCGCCCTTTGATTGCTCCACAGCCGTTTGACGTCGGTGGAGCCGTTCTCGCGCCTGGCCGTGCGCAACTGTGGGCGAGCAATGACGGTGGTCTGGCACAGATCGCCGAACTGGTTTTCGACTGAGTGGGCAGACTCACTTCCAAGCACCCTGAGAGCGATAGATATGCAAAACAACAATGAAGAACTCAATGCCATTCGTGAAGGTGTGCGAGCGCTGTGCGGGGAATTTAACGCCGCGTATTGGCGCGAAATCGATGAGCGCAAAGGCTTTCCCGAAGCCTTCGTCCTTGCCATGACCCAAGCCGGCTGGTTGTCGGCGATGATCCCCGAAGAATATGGTGGTTCCGGCCTCGGACTGGCCGAAGCGTCAGTGATCCTGGAAGAGGTCAATCGTTGCGGCGGTAATTCCGGCACTATTCACGGACAGATGTACAACATGTTTACCCTGCTGCGCCACGGTAGCGAGAGCCAAAAAAGTTACTACCTGCCAAAGCTCGCCAATGGCGAGTTGCGCCTGCAATCCATGGGGGTTACCGAGCCGACCACGGGAACCGACACCACCAAGATCAAAACCACGGCCGTGCGCAAAGGCGACAAGTACATCATCAACGGGCAGAAAGTCTGGATTTCGCGCATCCAGCATTCCGACCTGATGATCCTGCTGGCGCGCACCACGCCGTTGGCTGAAGTGAAGAAAAAGTCCGAAGGCATGTCGATTTTCCTCGTCGACCTGCGCGAAGCCATCGACAACGGCCTGACCGTGCAGCCGATCGCAAATATGGTCAATCACGAGACCAACGAGCTGTTCTTCGACAACCTGGAAATTCCTGCCGACAGCCTCATCGGCGAAGAGGGCCAGGGCTTCCGCTACATCCTCGATGGCTTGAATGCCGAGCGCACATTGATCGCTGCCGAATGCATTGGCGACGGTCGATGGTTTATCGAAAAGTCGGCGTCGTACGCTCGTGACCGAGTAGTGTTTGGTCGTCCCATCGGCCAGAACCAGGGGGTGCAGTTCCCGATTGCCGAAGCCCATATCGAAATCGAAGCCGCAGACCTGATGCGCTGGCGTGCCTGTGAGGAATACGACAGCGGCATCAATGCCGGTGCCAGCGCCAACATGGCCAAGTACCTGGCGGCGAAGGCTTCCTGGGAGGCCGCCAATGCCTGCCTGCAAACCCACGGTGGTTTCGGCTTCGCCTGCGAGTACGACGTGGAACGCAAATTCCGCGAGACCCGGCTGTACCAGGTAGCGCCCATCTCTACCAACCTGATCCTGTCTTACGTTGCCGAGCATCTGCTCGAACTGCCGCGCAGTTTCTAAGGAGCCTGTCATGAGTCATACACAACAACTGGCGCAGTTCCTCGCGGAACTGGAGTACGCCAGCATCCCGGACAGTGTTCTTGATCGCACTGAAGACTTGTTCCTGGACTGGCTCGGTTCGGCGTTTGCCAGTCAGGGCGCGCACCCGATCCCGCTGTTCGAGCGTTATGCGCAAAAGATGGGACCGGCGCACGGTAACGCCAAAATACTGGTCAATGGTCGCGGCACTTCGGCGTATTTTGCGGCCTTGGTCAACGGTGCATCATCGCATCTGGTCGAGCAGGATGACTTGCATAATAGCTCGGTGCTGCATCCGGCGACCGTGGTGTTTCCGGCGGTGTTGGCTGCCGCGCAGGAGCGCGGCAAATCCGGCCGTGACCTGTTGTTGGCCTCGGTTGCCGGCTATGAGGCCGGCATTCGTATCGGTGAGTTCCTGGGGCGCTCGCACTACCGGATTTTCCACACCACCGCGACCGTCGGTACGCTGGCGTCAGCGGTGGCGGTAGGCAAGCTGCTTGGATTCAACGAGGAGCAGTTCATCAACCTGTTGGGGACGGCAGGCACCCAGGCCGCCGGGTTGTGGGAGTTCTTGCGCGATGCCGCAGACTCCAAGCAACTGCACACGGCCAAAGCCGCTGCTGACGGTTTGCTCGCCGCGTACTTGACTGAAGAAGGTCTATCCGGGGCACGCAATATTCTGGAGGGTGATCAAGGCATGGCTGCAGGCATGTCCAGCGATGCCGATCCGAGCAAATTATCACTGGGCCTGGGCAGTCGTTGGGCATTGCTTGAAACCTCTTTCAAATTCCACGCCTCGTGTCGCCACACCCATCCCGCCGCGGATGCATTGCTGGCCTTGATGCGTGAGCAGAGCCTGACCCACGAGCAGATCGCCAAGGTGGTCACGCATGTCCATCAAGCCGCCATCGACGTGCTGGGCCGAGTCGTCCTGCCAAAAACCGTGCACCAGGCCAAGTTTTCCATGGGCACCGTGCTGGGTTTGATTGCGGTACACGCCAAGGCTGGGCTAACCGAGTTCGACCGGCTGGCGCTGACCGATCCAGAGGTCGCCGCGTTCGCCAAAAACGTCAGCATGGAACTCGACCTGCAAGTCGACCAAGCCTATCCCCAGCGTTGGCTGGGCCGTGTAGAGGTCACCACAACCGATGGTCGCGTTCTCTTTGGCCGCTGCGATGAGCCTAAGGGCGATCCGGGTAACACGTTATCCCGGCCTGAGCTGGAGGAAAAATTCCGCCAGTTACTGGCGTTTTCCGCAGCCCGAACGCTTGAAGACTCTAGCCTTCTGATTGACCGTGTCTGGGCGTTGCGTGAAGCCCAAGACCTGTCCACCTTCGCGGAGTAGCCGTTCATGAGTCAGCACTTTGATAGACCGCGCCCGCTGGACGGCATCACGGTCGTCAGCCTTGAACACGCGATCGCCGCACCCTTTTGCACGCGTCAGCTGGCGGATATGGGCGCGCGCGTGATCAAGGTCGAGCGGCCCAATGTCGGTGATTTTGCACGCGGATATGACACGCGCACCAACGGTCTGGCATCGCACTTCGTATGGTGCAACCGCTCCAAGGAGAGCCTGGCGCTGGACGTGAAAGCGGAAGGCGCCGACAACGTTCTCGACGCGCTACTGGCTAAAGCCGATGTGTTGGTTCAGAACCTTGCGCCAGGCGCAGCGGCGCGGATGGGATTGTCTTTTGAAGCACTGCACGAAAAGTACCCGCAACTGGTCGTCTGCGATATTTCCGGGTACGGGGAGGGCGGTCCCTACTCGGACAAGAAGGCTTATGACTTGTTGATTCAGAGCGAGAGTGGATTTCTGTCGGTTACGGGCGGTGCGGGTCAGGACGAGATGGCAAAGGCCGGGTGTTCAATTGCAGACATTGCGGCGGGTATGTACGCGTACAGCGGTGTTCTGTCGGCGCTCCTGTTGCGTGGACGTACGGGGCAGGGTAGCCGCGTTGACGTCAGCATGCTTGAAAGCCTGGCCGAGTGGATGAGTTTCCCCCTCTATTACGCTTACGACGGTGCGGCACCGCCGCCACGCGCAGGCGCTTCCCACGCAACGATTTACCCCTATGGTCCGTTTCCTGCCGGTGATGGCGGGGCGGTCATGCTGGGCCTGCAAAACGAGCGTGAATGGTCGGCGTTTTGTGATCAGGTTCTGCTGATGCCGACTCTCAAACAGGACGAGCGGTTTTGCGCCAACGTCAAACGCTCGGCTAATCGCAAGGCGCTGCGACAAATCATTATCGACACCTTCGCTGATTTAAACGTAACGCAAATCGTCGAGCGGCTGGATCGTGCGCAAATTGCCAACGCCAACGTCAATGACATGCGTGGGTTGTGGAACCATCCCCAACTCAAGGCGCGCAAACGCTGGGTTGATATCGGCAGTCCGGCAGGCGTGTTGCCGGCTTTGTTGCCACCGGCGATCAATAGTGCGTTCGAACCGCGCATGGGCGCAGTCCCTGCATTGGGCGAGCACAGTGAAGCCATACTCATTGAGCTCGGGTACACCAGCGACGCAATCGCGAAGATGAAACAGGGAGCGGTTATATGAGCAAGCGAAATGGGCCTGCGATCGTCACCGCACTGTTCGTTCCGGGTAGTCGCCCGGAGCGTTTCGCCAAGGCGCTGGCCAGCGGAGCAGGGCGGGTTATCGTTGATTTTGAGGACGCTGTAGAAGAACCGCTCAAACAACAGGCGCGGCAGAACCTGGCGGAGTTTCTACGCAGTCATTGCCAGGCGCGGGTCATGGTACGCATTAATGCTCCTGATCATGCCGAGCATACTGCCGACATTGAATTTTGTGCCCGGCATCCGGGGGTCATCGGCGTGATTCTGCCCAAAACAGAAAGTGTGGATCAGGTCGAGGCCTTATCCGTTTGCGCAAAACCCGTGTGGCCACTGATCGAAACGGCCCAGGGACTTCTTGCGCTAGAGCAAATCGTTGGCGGCCCCGGGGTGGAACGCTTGAGTTTCGGTGGCCTGGATCTGGCCCTGGATCTGGGCATCAAAGGTACCGAAGGAGGCGCAACGATCATCGACCATGTCCGCTATCAATTGGTATTGCAAAGCGCGGCAGCAGGTTTGGCGGCACCGGTCGATACGGTTTTTCCCGACATCAGTGACCTCGATGGTTTGTCACACGCTGCGCGACGCGCCCGCGGTATGGGCTTTGATGGCTTGCTGTGTATTCATCCTGCACAGGTGGCAGCAGTCCAGCAAGCATTTGCGCCGGTTAGAGAGGAGTTGGCGTGGGCACGCAAAGTCCTGGCCGCGGCTGAACATGAAGGCGGAGCGTTTCGACTTGATGGCCAGATGATCGATGCGCCGGTACTGCGCCGTGCGCGTCAGGTGCTGGCTCATGAAAGGTCGTAAGCGGTTTTGCCTCAGATGCCGAATCGCGCTAACCAGATGGGTGATCGGTCTGGGCCGATTACCGGTCTATGCGTAATGGATAAGCAGAGTTCGATCGAGAATGAACGCGGTTTTCAAACAACGGCCTGCATTGTGCGAAGCTGACATTGTGCAGGCGGCCACGCTCTTGATGCTCGACTGTGGTTACAGTGCAATGTCGATGCGTATGTTGGCCAAGACGCTCGGAGTGCACGCGGGTAGTCTCTACTATCATTTTCCTGGCAAGGTTGAGCTGCTCGAGCAGGTGCTCAGCTCAGTGCTGCAACGGCGGCTCGACGATTGGAAAGTTTGCAAACCCAAGCGTCGGGGCGCGCTGGAAAACCTCAATGCGTTTGTGTTGTTTCATTTACAACGCAGCTCAGCGTTCGCCAATGAAGAACGGTTGTTCGAGCGTGAACTGCGCCACGTCGATGATGGATTGCAAACCCGACTGGTTGCACTTCATGGGCGATACTTGGGGGCGCTCAGCGAAATCATTGTTCAGGGCATTCGGCATGGTCAGTTTCAAGTGTGCAATATCGACCTGACTTCGCAGTGTTTACTGTCGATGATCTCGGGTGTCATCAAAACGGTGGGTTCGGTCAATGCAATGGACCGGTCCGTCACCGAATCCATCGCGATGCTTTGCCGAAGGTTGATGCAGACGCAATAGACGCGCTGATCGTGTTTGCGCCCGTCAAATCACACAAAATGTGATTTGACGGGCGCTTTTCGGCTTACTGGAAAAACGGGAAGTCGGTATAGCCCTTCTCACCGTCGCGTGTATAGAAGGTGCCAGGATGCGCTTCAGCGAGCGGCCAATTGTTTGTCATGCGTTCCACCAAATCCGGATTGGCAATGAAGGGTCTGCCGAAAGCAATCAGGTCTGCCCAGCCTTCATCCAATGCCGCCTGAGCCGAGTTTTGGTCAAAACCACCACACCAGATCAATGTCCCCTGAAAGGCTTTTCGCACCTCGCGCACCAAGTCGTCACTGAGATTCTTTTCGTTAAACTCACTGTCCACCGTGTTGCCTGCAGGTAATGGTTGGTAAACGACATGCAGATAAGCGATCTCACGGCGATTCAACTCGCTGCACAGGTACAGCAATGTTTCTTCAACGAATGGATCAGAAGGCATGCTATTGAATTTTCCGAAGGGGGAAACGCGAACGCCGACCTTGCCGGCCCCCAGTTCCCGAATCGCCAGATCGACCACATCCAGCAGCAGGCGCGTGCGTGTTTGAGGTGTCTGCCCCCCGAACTGATCTGAGCGCGTGTTAAGGGTCGAGTTCATGAACTGATCGAAGAGATAACCATTGGCCCCGTGAATTTCCACACCATCAAACTTGGCAGCCCTTGCGTTCCTGAAAGCGAGGGTGAACTCATCGAGCAGATCTGCGACCTCGTCGGTCTCAATCTTGCGCGGCGTATCCGCGGGAACGAAAACCGCCTTGCCGGTACTGTCGTAGATAAATACTTGGGATTGTGCTGCCCGCTCATCGGTCGCACCACGCGGTGCCTCTCCGTTAGGTAGCATTGTATGATGGGCCATTCTGCCGACATGCCAGATTTGCAGAAAAATCGTTCCGCCGTGGAGATGGACTCGGTCGGTTACCAGGCGCCAACCTTGAGTCTGCTCCGCTGTATAAATGCCGGGGGTGCACGCATAGCCATTGCTAGATGCCGAGACATCTGTAGCTTCCGTAATGATCAGGCCAGCGCTCACTCGTTGCGCATAATAGGCCGCCATCAGCGCATTGGGGACATCCCCGCTGGAGGTGCGCGATCGGGTCATGGGGGCCATGACGATGCGGTTTTTCAGTTTAAGGGGACCTCGTGTATAAGCCTTGAACAAGGAGGACATCTGAATTAACTCCAAAGTGGACTGGAGAACCAGATTAGTTAGCGCTTATTCTCCTATCTACACACCCTTTGGTATGCAAGATTTAATCGCCCTATGACCCTGACAAAATTGCTTCCCCGCCTACCCATCGAGCGTGCCCTTGGAATCATTTCAGGACGCTGGAAAGCCGTCATCATCCATGTGTTGCTGGAGGGTCCCAAGCGGACGTGTGAGATAGAGGCGCAAATTGCCGGCATCTCGCAGAAAGTTTTGATTCAACAGCTCAAGGCGCTGGAAGAACACGGTATTGTTTGGCGAAAAACCTATCCTGAAGAGCCGCAACGCGTCGATTACATGCTGACGCCATTGGGGTTGAGTCTTCAGCCGCTGATTTCGTCGCTTCAGGAATGGGGCCAGCAGCACGCGAATGAACAGGGGGATGCCCATCGACTATTATCGTGCGATGCGGTCGTGCGTTCGCTTGATGGCCAGCGGTAGTGCGAGTCTGCCGCTAACTGGAGGTTGAAGGGTGGGAGCAGTTGGCTCCCTCCCCATCGTTCATCAAACTTGAGGAGAGCATCATGCTGTTCCATGTGAAAATGACCGTGAATTTGCCATTCGACATGCCCCCTGAACTCGCCTCCCAGCTCAAGGCTGATGAGGTAGCCTTGGCGAAGCGCCTGCAACAACAAGGGAAGTGGCGTCACCTGTGGCGCATCGCCGGGCACTACGCCAATTACAGCATCTTTGACGTTGACAGCGTGCAGGAACTGCACGACTTGTTGATGCAACTGCCGTTACATCCCTATATGGCAATTGAGGTGGATGCGATCTGCCGGCACCCCGCATCCATTCATGAAGATGATCGCTAGGCTGATGCTGTTCGTGAGTGAGCGTCAAGGCCCATGGTCCTTCTCAACGCGGGCAGTCTCATGAGGGACTCGTCAGTCAGACGCTATCGTCGCGGCCCTCGTGCCGTCCGGCTTCGACGTCTTGCGTACCTGAATCAACAACATCAACACGAGAACGACGTTGACTAGCGCAAGGCCACCCAGGACTATCATGGTCACCGTTGCGCCATAACGCTGCTGCAAGTACCCGCCTGCCAAAGGTGTCAATGCTTGCGCAATCAATGTAGGGCGAGCAATTCGGCCCAGTATGATCGGGTAGATGCGCGCACCGAAAAGCGCCAGGGGCAGAGTGCCGCGAACTATGGAACGAATGCCGCTACCTGCGCCGTAGAGCACGATGCCTACGGCTGCCATCGTAGGAGACATAATCACGCACAGCAGACCCAGTGCGACGAGCACCGAAGAGCCTAACGCGCTCCAGATCGGGTGAGTTTGCTTGCCGATGAACAGGTCGATGGCGCGGGCACCCACTTGGCTGGGGCCGAGCAATGCGGCAATACCCAGGGCTGCAGGGAGCGAGATGCCTTGCGCTTGTAGTATCGCGATCAGTTGCACCGAAATGGCGGTCATGATCACCGAGGCCAGGATGAAGCCCGCGGTCAGTAGCTTGAACATCCTTTCCTGCGCCACGCTCGATAGCGCATATTCGATGCCTGAGTGCACCTTTGGTGTTTGCACGGCGGGGACGTGCTTGGGAAACACCCACAGGTAGATCGGCAGCACCATCAGCGCAAGTCCAGCGCTGTACACCAGACAGGTTTCCCGCCAGCCGAGGTGCTCGATGAGGATGGCAATCAGTGGCCAGACAATGGTGGTGCAGAAACCCGAAATCAGCGTGATCCGGGTGATCGCACTGCGCGCATTGTCTCCATAGAGTTGCCCCAGCGCGGCAAACAAAGGGTCGTAAAGTCCAACCGCCATACCGATACCAATCACCACCCAGGCCAGAACGAAACAAGGCAGGTTGGGGGCGCTGGCGAGCAAGAACAGGCCCAATGCGATGATGAGGCCACTGCTTGCAAGGACCAGTCGACCACCGATCCTGGCGATCCCGCGGCCGACCATCGGTGCCAGCAGCCCAGAAATTAAAATGCCTAGCGACAGTGAGCCGTACACCCATTGCTGTGACCAGCCCGTGTCCTTGACCACCGGGCCTGCAAGCATCGCCATCAAAAAAAATGAACCACCCCAGACCATAATCTGTGCGATAGCCAACAAAACGGAAGCAACAACCGTTGGTTTTGGGTGCGTGTCGGTCACTGAAATCCTCGAAGGGTATGAATGGAGTGATCGGGCATTCGAGATCCTATTTTTGCCGCTGGATAGTTCCCTTCGCCAGCCTGAAAAAGTGCGGGCAGCGTCCGCAAAAATGCACATCCGTCCCTGTGCACGGGTTCAGTTATCAAAGCAGGATGCGAGAAAACTCATTACCGCCTGGACAGCAGGGGTATAGCGGATGTCGCTATGGACCACTAGCCACACATCCCGCGCAAAATCCGCTCCCACGGTCTCCATCGCTTGCAGACCGTAGTGGCGACCCAGGAAGTAGGGCAGTGCGGCAACACCGGCGCCTGCTTGAGCGCAGGTGGCCTGGATATTCAGGTCATTGCTGCGCAGCAGGATAGGACGATCACCCGCTTGCGCCTGGAGCCAGTCCTGCTGTGGTGTTTGTTCCATCGTCTCGTCGTAGGCGATGAAAGTCAGGTCCTGCGCGGCGGTGTTGGCCAAATAGTCCGCCGAGCCATAGAGGTGGAACGGCAACGTCGCAACCTTGCGGGCCACCAGGTCCGGCTCTGTGGGGCGGCTCAGTCGCACAGCTATATCCGCCTCCCGTCGTGATAAGGAAGCGCTGCCCAGGCTACCGATCAATTGCAGGGACAGCTGCGGATGTTTCATGCGCAATTCATTGATGCGGGGCGCGATCAGGGTACAGGCGAGCGCTGGCGGGGCACTGACGATGACTTCGCCGGTATAGCTTTCCTGCCCGGCCAACGCGGTCCGCTGCACCGCGAAGGATTCGCTTTCCATGCGTCGCCCCAGCTGAGCGATACGTTCCCCGTCTTCGGTGATCACGTACGAGCGAGGGCGGCGGTCCACCAGTTTGAGGTTAAGCGAGCCCTCGAGGGCGCTGATGCGGCGCGCCACGGTGGCATGGTCGACCTTGAGCTTGCGTGCCGCCGCCGATAAAGAGTGTTCATGGGCGAAGACAATGAAATAGCGAAGATCCTCCCAGTCAAACATGGGCGTTTTCTCATATGACAGGTGAATAAATGGGGAATTTTTCCCCGTCGACGGGTCTGCAAGAATCTTTCAACACCTGACAAACAGGTGCAAAGAGCCCCGCGTGCTGCCGGGTTTCCATCGCACGACTTGACGAGGAAAAAGCCATGTCTAAATCAACGCCTCTCGCGTATGCCGGCATCGTGGGTGCCACATTTTTCTGGGGCACCAACTTCAACGCGGGTGCCTACATCATCAAGAGCATGGCACCCATCAGCGCTTCCATTGAGCGCTTTTCGATTTCTACCCTGTTACTCGTACTGATTTTCGGTCTGGCCGGCAAGTTGCGCCTGAGTACGCTGAAGAACAATCTGGTGGCTTTTATCGGCCTGGGCCTGCTTGGATTCACGGCGTTCAACCTCGCGACATTCTTTGGCCTGCAAAGCACCACCCCCATCAACGGCGCATTGATCCTGGCGACCACGCCGCTCTGGACCATGCTTTTTGCAGTTCTGCTTGAGGGCGATCGCATTGATCGCGGGCGTGCCATAGGTCTCGTATTGGGCTTGCTGGGCGTCGGCCTGGTGATCACCCGAGGGGATATCCAGGTGCTTCTGGGGCTGAAAGTGGCCACCGGTGATGCGATCATTCTGGCCGGCAGCATTGCATGGGCTGCGAACATGGTCGGCACACGGCGCTTTGTCAAAAATGCAACGCCGCTGGAAACAACAACCTTCTCGATGTTGTTCGGTGTCATTGGCCTGATTGTGCTGGGATTCATCTATGAGGCTCCGGTTGCCAGCATCAGTACCGCCTCGCTGTCCATTCATGGTGCAGTCATCTACCTGGCGGTCTGCGGCTCGTTGATTGCGTACTTGCTGTGGTTCAAAGGCATCCACGCCATTGGCGCCGCACGCACGTCGATCTTTTTCAATCTGGCCCCAGTGTTCACCATGCTGGTTTCCTCGGTGTTGGGTGTAGCACCCAATGTCTGGCAACTGCTTGGCGCTGGCGGCGTCATTCTGGGCGTAGTGTTTGCCTCGGGTCTGGTGTTCAGGCCGACACAACCTGACCCGTTAGCCGCTGCTCCCAGCCCGCGCTGAGCTCCGCGAGGATCGCAGGCAAGCGGGCGGCTGACATGATGCTATCCGGGTTTGATATCCAGCCGTTTGAACCTTGAAGCCAACGTCGTGGGTTTCAGCCCAAGAAGTTCAGCGGCTCCACCTTTGCCAAACAATCTGCCGTCAGCGGCCTTGAGCGCAGCCTGCATGTTGTTGCGCTCCAGTTCGCGCAACTGGGCATCGGTCATGATCGTGGGGGAGACGCTGGAGGGTTGAGTCAGCAGAGGACTGTGTTTGTTCTCTTCGGGCAGATCGAGCGTCAGGTCTACGCCGATTGAAGTGATCAGCGCACGCTCAATGACGTTTTGCAGCTCGCGGATATTGCCCGGCCAGGAGTAGCGCTGCAGGCGCTCGATATCCAGGTTGCGCAGTCGACGCCCAGGCATGTTTAGCCGCTTTGCGGTTTGTTTAAGGAAGTGCGCAGCGAGCGGCGCGATGTCCATGGGACGATCGCGAAGTGCGGGAGACTGGATCGGGAATACGTTAAGGCGAAAATACAAGTCTTCGCGAAAACGCTTGTCCGCCACTTCCAGACGCAAGTCCCGATTGGTGGCAGCAATGATCCGGACATCGACCTTGCGCGTGCGCTCCTCGCCGACCCGTTCGAATTGGCCTTCCTGCAAAACCCGCAGCAGCTTGCTTTGCAGCTCCAGGGGGATTTCGCCAATTTCGTCGAGAAACAGCGTGCCTCCATCGGCCAGTTCGAAGCGCCCGACGCGATCGCGGACAGCACCGGTAAAGGCGCCACGGATATGTCCGAAGAATTCGCTTTCAAACAGCTCGGTGGGAATTGCCGCGCAGTTGACCCGGATCAGCGGACTTGCGTTGCGACGGCTGGCCTGATGAATCGCACGGGCGATCAATTCCTTACCCGTGCCCGACTCGCCGTTGATCAGTACGCTGGCATCGGTAGGGGCAACCACGTCGATCTGCTTGATGATTTTTAGAATGGGGGCGCTCTGGCCAACGATTTCGCGGAAGTTGTGCTCGATATGAATCTCTTCCTGCAAGTAGGCGTTTTGCTCTTCCAGCCGTTTTTTCAGTACCTGCAGCTCATCAAGCGCACTTTGCAGTTGGTTTTCGGTATTGCGCCGTTCGGTAATATCCCGAAAAACCACCACGGCCCCGACGATTCGGCCATCGGAAATCACTGGAGTACTGGTGAACTCCACCGGGAACGAACTGCCATCGCGGCGCCAGAAAATCTCCTGGCGTCCTTCATGAACCACACCATCACGCACCGCCTTGTAGATCGGACAGCTCTCGACCGGGTAATGGCTGCCGTCGGCATGGGTGTGGTGGTGTATGCGGTGGATGTTCTTGCCGATCATGTCCTTGGGCTCCCAACCCAGCATCCGAGCCCCGGCCGGATTGACAAAAGTAGCCAGGCCCTCTGTGTTGATGCTGTAGATACCGTCCCCCACCGAACTGAGCAGTAACTGGTTATCACGCTCCGATTCCTGGAACAGGTTGAGGATATTGCGCCACTCGATCAGCCCGCCGCGCATGGTGCGCTCAGTGTGGGCCTGGTCACGCTGGTATTGCTCATGGCTCAGTTCTCGCAGTACCAGGATAAGCTGCTGCTGGCCCTTGATCTGCAAGGTTGTGGCAGAAATCGTCAATTCGATGCGCTCACCGGTCTTGCAGTTGCAACTCAGTTCTTCAGTCCAGCCGCGACCTTTGTCCATGACGGCTTGGGTAAACACGATCAAGTCCGCCAACTGATGACCGAACAGTTTGCTCACAGGCAGATCAAGCAGTTCCTGACGCGGGTAACCGAGCAACTTGCAGGTTGCGATGTTCAGGTCCACCAAGCGGTCGGAGAAGGGGTTGAGCAGGGCAATGGCTTCGGCGCAATGCTCGAAAACCATATGTCGTGAAGAGTAGGCCAGGTCGGCCCAGCCAGTGATGGAGTCGGTTTCGTTCATGGGTACGACATCTCGTGGCGTTACGAATTTTCGTATATCTACGGGAGTTCGGGGTTCATTGATAGCATCAGATGAGCCGTAAAAAACCATCGCAGATTGATGTGATGAGCGCCAGCGGTGAAAGGTCAGGTGCTAGTTGTTTGAGGTAAAACAGGCAGAGCAACCGTTTAAAAAAAAGATATCAGATAGGGCGCGCCTACCGGGCAGGTTCAGTTGAGTCTGATCCTGTTTTTATACGAGATCTGAATCTGTAATGAATATCAGCGCAAGCGCAGCCTTGGGCAAAGTGATCGCCCGTCGTTTAGTACCGAGCAAATTGCGGTGCGTGAAGACAAATCCCCTGACGACGCCCTCAGGGGGCTGGCTGGTATGAGCGTGCAGTATGGGCGCTTGGCGATTGAGCCCCGGCCGCTGTTTCGGCGCCGCTGAATCCTGCCGCATTCCGTGCGCGGCTTTGAACAGATTGTTGCTCGACAAGGCTCATCAACTGATTGGCGATTTCGAGCACATCGTCCCCTGGGCCGAAGACGGCACGCACACCCTGCTGGGTGAGTGAGGCGATGTCCGATTGCGCAATGATCCCGCCCAGCACGACGGGAACGTCGATGCGCTGGCGATGCAGCTGTAGGAGCAGGTCGCAGAGTATTTCGTTGTGCGCACCTGCAAGGCTGGAAAATCCGATCAGATCGACCGGCCCATCGGCGTTCATGGAGGCCAGCAGTTCGGCTGGACTCTGGAACAGTGGCAGCATCGTGACCCGAAATCCTGCTTCGACGAGCACTGAGGCGATCAAGCGGATCCCGCGATCATGGCCATCCTGGCCGAGTTTTCCGAGCAGTACCTGTGGCGGCCGGCCATGCTGTGTCGAAAAGCGTGAAGTACGTTCACAAAGTGCCGACCAACCAGGTAATTGGCCGCGCAGGGCACCATAGCCGCGGGGTAGAAAAGCAGGTGCCTGACGGTGACGAGGCCAGGCTTTCTCCAGTGCCTTCGTACACTCACCTACGGTCGCTCTGACGCTGATCGCGGCAATGCCGAGTTCCAGCAGATTGCCCTGACCGTTCCGTGCGCAATGGGTGAGCGCCTGAAGGTGCGCCTGTACCGCCGCCTCGTCTCGCCTGATACGCAATTGCGTGAGTCGCTGGTTCTGACGCTGACGCACCGCGCAGCTGTCCACCGGATAGGCCGTATGGAGGGCTTGCGATGTCGGGCTGGCTGTCCGTTCTCCGACCCGTCGTAGCGCTCCGGTATCGAGCCGCGCTTGTGTCTGCACTGCCTGGGCATGGATCATCGTGCTGATCGAGCCATTATTGATCGCCGCGACCACGCCGCCTTCGCTGTCTATGCGTGCAATACACGCGCGAACCTCGCGGCACACTGACGCGGTCAAGGACTCCATCATGTAGGAGCCGGCCCAAGGGTCAATGACATCGGTCAGACCGGTTTCTTCTTGCAGGACTTGTTGGGTGTTGCTTGCCAGCCTTGCCGAACTTGCGCTGGGCAGTGCGAGGGCTTCATCCCAGGCATTGGTGTGCAGTGACTGGGTGCCGCCAAATACTGCGGCCATGGCCTGTGCGGTCGTGCGCACGACATTGTTCATCGGGTCCTGTGCGCATAACGTCCAGCCGGAGGTTTGGCAATGCATGCGCATGGCCCTGGCGCTCGGCTTGTCGGCCCCCATCTGTTCGCTGATCTCATTCCATAAAACACGCGCAGCCCGTAGCTTTGCCACCTCCGTAAAGAAGTCGTTGCCGACACCAAAGAAGAAGCTCATTCGCGCGCAAAAGGCGTTGATATCCAGCCCTCGAAGTCGCACCTGCTCGACATAGGTTCGCGCGTTGAGGAGGGTCAGTGCCAATTCGAGTATTGGATCGGCGCCGGCTTCCTGGAAGTGATAGCCGGACACTGAAATGGGGTTGAAACGTGGCATGTGCCGGGCGAGGTATTCGATGACATCGGTGCAGATCCGCAGCGAAGGTTCGGGCGCAAAGATATAAGTGTTGCGCACCATGAACTCTTTGAGAATGTCGTTCTGGATGGTACCGCTCAGTTGCTCCCTGGCGATGCCGCGCTCCTGGGCGGCCACGATAAAGGCTGCCAGAACTGGAAGAACCGCGCCGTTCATTGTCATCGACACGGAAACCCGGTCCAGTGCAATGCCGTCGAACAATTCAAGCATGTCCTCGACACTGTCGATGGCCACGCCGGCCTTGCCGACGTCGGCGCTGCAGTGAGTGTCGTCAGAATCGTAACCACGATGGGTCGGCAGATCGAATGCAACGGACAGTCCCTGGGCCCCCTCGGCGAGGCTTTGGCGTAAACGCTGATTGGACAACCGGGCGTCGGCAAAACCGCTGTATTGACGGATCGTCCAGGGTTTGTGGGTGTACATGCTGGCGTAGGGGCCGCGCAGATAAGGCGGCTTGCCCGGATCGCTATCCAGATGTTCGATGCCGGCAAGATCGCAGGGTCGGTAAAGCGCTTTGAGTTGCAGGCCGGGGGCGCGGTACAACGGAGAACGAGTCATGGCCTTGTGCACTCCCGAAGCCAGGTTTTCTCGGTAAAGACATCGGCAAGCTTGTAGCCATCGGACTGGCGAAAAACCTCGCACCAATGCCGTGAATGTTGGCCAGCTTCTGCGGTATGCAGATGAACGTGAACGCTGTCGCCAATGTTGAGGTTGCCGTGGAAGTGGATTTCACGTTGCCTTACCAAACCTGGGCGGCGCAGCCCCAGTACGCTCCACTCGGCGCGCTCGACCAGCGCCTGGAAGTTGGCAAAGTAAAGAAATTCGGCGCCATTGAAGTCGACCTCGGGGCAAGGGGTGAATGAGAAGTCCGATGTTGCTGATGACGCGGCACGGCTGATCTCGAAGTGCTTGAGCCAGTCGCCTTTACGCAGCTGTTTGCCGAACGCATGCAAGGTTTGCAGGGAGGTGGGGAGGGTGGCCTCAATCGGTGCTGTGCCCCTGAGGCTGGCTTTGGCGACGCTACGGTTGTCCCCCGGCGTATGGCGGCTGACAAAGGCCGACATCAGGCTGATTTCTGCGACGCAACGCTGGCCGAGCATCAGCCGATGTTCGCTGTAATGCCGGGTTTGGCCCGCCCGGCCGAGTTTTGTTTCTATCCTGAACGAGCGATTCTCGGTGATCGATTGCAACTGCATCCCCTGGCTTTTGACCAGGGTGAAGGCGGCATAGGCTGTGCGCCCCTGTGCGTCGACAAAATCGGGGAGTGGTCGGTCGTAGAGTCCGGCGAGCGCCAGCCAGTGTTGGTGACCGCATTCCTTGAGCAGCCAGTTTTCGGACAAGCCGGTGTACGCCAGATTGGGCATGCTGGCGAGGTAAGTCTGTTCGAGGCTGACGTTATGCATGCGAAACCCCTGACGTCGGCCCGCGCAGGGCCGACGGATAAATGCCAGTCGAAAGGTCAGCGGCAAGCAGCGAGATGCTCGACCACGAACTGCGCATCGCGCGCCACCCCGGAAAACCGCCCCGAGCCCCAAGTGTGTAGCCATGGCAAACCGAGGAAGTACAGGCCCTTCCGGGCGGTCACGCCGCGTTGATGGCCGGGATAGCTGCGGCCGTTGAATACGGGGACGTCGACCCAGGTAAAGTCCGGCTGGAAGCCGATGCACCAGATGATGCTGGTGATGCCCGAGCCTGCCAGGTTCAGATCGGTGGTTTCCTGCCCGGGCGTCCACAGTGGCTCATAGACCGTGCCGGCGGGGGCCTCAATACCTTTTTCCGCAATGTACTTGTCGATGCTCGCATTGATTCGGTTGTACACGGCATCCGCTGCGTCGAGGTTGGTGCCAAGATCAGGGGCGAACTTCAGGGTGGTGCCGTCCAGGCTTTCCAGGCGGCCGAACAGTTGCATGCCTTCGCTGGCGAAGCGGCGCAGGTCAATGTCACGCCCGCCGTCACGGCCGGTGACGTAATGGTTAGTGTTGTCGCGTACGCCCTCGCGCAGAGGGTGCACATCAACACCGATGTCGTAGTAGCCCATCTCGGCCAGCCAGTCGACCACGTCTTTGCCGCGGTGAAAGCGCGCGCAGCGCGGCGCATCGCCTACTGCAAGGAAGACTTTGCGGCCGGCCAGGTGCAGGTCTTCGGCGATTTGCGCGCCGGACTGCCCAGAGCCGACCACCAGGACTGCACCCTCTGGCAGCGCATCGGGGTTGCGGTACTGTTCGGAATGGATTTGCTTGATCTCGGCTGGCAGGCGTTCGGCCAGGCGCGGAATGATCGGGGTGTGGTAGCCGCCGCTGGCGACGATGACCTGGTCGGCGCTGAAGTCGCCTGCACTGGTGTTGAGCAGGTAACCGCCTTCTGCGCGGGCGCTCATGCGTTGTACGGTCACGCCCTCACGCACCGGGGCGTTGACCTTGGCGATGAATCCGTCCAGGTAGCGGATGATCTGATCCTTTTTCATGAACCCGTGCGGGTCGTCACCGGCATAGGGATAGCCGGGCAGGGCGCATTGCCAGTTGGGAGTCACCAGGCAAAAGGCGTCCCAGCGCTGGTTGCGCCAGGTGTGGGTCAGGGTGTGCTTTTCCAGCACCAGGTGGTCGATGTCTTGCTGTTGCAGGTAGTAACTGGCAGAAAGGCCTGCCTGGCCGCCGCCGACGACGATCGCTTTGTAGTGATTCATGCTGTGGTCCTCTGAGAAGTCGTGATTCAAATGTCGGAAAATCCGGCGTAGTTAACCTGCCCGGCGCCCTGGTTCTTGATTTCCAGTACCTCGACCTGCGCCTCGCGCGCATTGAACTTGCTCGCGCTCAGGCGCAGGCTGCCGAGCGTGTCCATCGCAGCGCTGCAATAAAAACCCTTGACCTGCCTGACCCGTTCGGAGGCGTTGTTGAGGCCGGTTTCCGCCCGGCGCAGAAATTCGTCGAGGGGATAGCTTTGACCCGCTTGCAGGTAGTCGTAGATGGTGGTGGACGGCGAGTAGGCGTTGCTCTCCTGGCCATCGGGCCAGCGCAAGCGGATGTTGACGGCGGGCATGTCAGTGCTCCTTGATCAGGTTGGGGTAGCTGAAACCGGTAAAGGGCTGTCGTCGCAAGTTCCAGAATTCGTCGTGCTGGTTGGCCAGTTGTACGTCGAGGCTGGCGCTGTCGTTGATCGTGCCGATTGGCGCGCAGTGCAAACCTTCAAAGGCGAAGGCCGCCTGCACAGTGGCCAGGTCTTCTGGCTTGAGGGTCAACAGGAAGCCGTAGCTGGGGAAGGCTTGCAGCCAGCGTTCCAAAGGCGCATCCCCAGGTCGGGGCAGGGCGCCGAGATCGACTCGCGCGCCACATCCTGTCGGCTCCAGCAACATCAGCAAGGAACCAAGAATCCCCGCGTTGCTGATGTCCTTGGCGGCCAGCAACAGGCCTGCCTCGGCCAGGCGCGGAATGACTTCGAGCTTTTCCCGCAATCGTTCGCCGGGCACACCTTCGAACGCTTTCCAGTACGGCGCCTGGCCGTGCCATTGGCCGTTCAGGTCCACGACCATGGCCAGGGCCTGACCGGGCGCGACATGAAGGCTCGAGAGCAGGCTCCGGGCCCAGCCAGTGATCGCCACGGCGAGTGCCGTCGGATTGTCCGGGGTGAGGCTGGTGTGACCGCCCGCGAGGATCAGGCCATAGGCATTGCAGGCGTCGCGAATGCCGGCGAGCACGCTGTCGGCTGCTTCGACATCGTGATGCCAATAGGCATTGACCACTGCCGTGGCGCGACCGCCCATGGCGGTAATATCACTGACGTTGGCCATGACAGACGACCAACCGGCGAACCACGGCGCCTGGGCGACAAAGTTCGGCAGCATGCCCTCGATGGCGAGCAGTTGGTATTGGTCGCCACAACGGATGGCTGCGGTGTCGTCACCGGGTAACGCGTAGCGCGCATCGTCGCTGCACGTCAACGCTTGCATGAATCGCGCTGGTTGCTGGATAGCTTGTTTGGAACGCATTGCTGGCGTGTTCTTCAATGCTGCCAACAGGGTGTGCAGATCAGTCCCCATGACAGCGGCTCCGGCGAGGCGTCAAGGCAACCTGACGCCGCATGAAGGGATAGCAATCAAGGTCTGCCTGCATCAGCATGTGGGGCTGGCCAAGCAGCTCGATTGCCTCAAGCGTCTGCCAGTGCAAGCCATGGAAATACTGCTGGTTGGCAACCTGCACGGTGGCCAGGAAGGTCTGGCAGCCCAGGTCGATAGCCCGCGATACCGCTTCGTTGACGAGGGCTTTGCCGATCATGCCGTGGCGGCGGTAGGCCCGCTCCACGCACAGGCGACCGCCGAACCAGACACCGGGCTCGGTCTGGTAGATCCGCACGGCGCCAATCACTTGTTCCGGCATGCCGCAGTGGTGGGCGATGGCAACAATGGGAATGGCCTGAAAGTCGCGTTCGTCCTTGTCTTTCTCCAGCAAACGTTGTTCTTCGCAGAACACTGTGCGGCGCAGTGCGTAATATCCGCTGCGCTCCCAGGTTTCACTGGCTGGCTTGACGAGCAAATCGTCGGCGAGAAAATCCCGGAACGTGTCTTCGCTCAAGGCAAATGCGTGTTCGGCCATGGTCAGGCTCCTGTCACTCGTAATGTTTCAGGGCCGAGCAGGCGCCGCATTTGGCGCAGCCGGCGTTGATGTTGTCCGAATGCAGCCCATGCCGGCGCAAGCTCGCACCGATACGCGGATAGAGCCGTTGCATAAAGGCGCTGTCGGGTTTTGGGTGGTGGGCCAGTGGAGTGCCGTCGATGGGCACGAAGGGCACCACGAAGGGGTATACGCCCATGCGTGCGAGCCTTTCGCACATGTTGGCGATGGCCTCCTCGCTGTCGCCAAGTCCGGCGAGGATGTAGGTGCTGACCTGGCCATGGCCGAAGACCTTGACCGCGGCCTCGAAGGCGCTGAAGTAGCGTTGCAACGGGACTTCGGCCTTGCCCGGCATGATCCGCCGGCGAACTTCGTCGGTGACTGCCTCCAGGTGCATGCCCAGCGAGACCACGCCGCTGTCCTTGAGACGCTCGAACCAGACATCGTCGTCTGGCGGCTCGCATTGGGCCTGGATGGGAAGGTCGACCGCGGCCGTTACGGCCGCCGCCGATTCGCAAAGGATTGCCGCACCACGGTCGGGCGTCTGCGGCGTGCCAGTGGTCATCACCATGTGCTTGACGCCGTCCAGCTCGACCGCCGCTTTTGCGACCGCTGCCAATTGTGCAGGGCGCTTGCGGGCAATGGTCTTGCCCGACGTCAGGGACTGGTCGATGGCGCAGAACTGGCAGGAAGTGGCCGCTTCGTTCATGCGGATGCAGTGTTGCAGCACGGTTGTGGCCAACACGTCCTTGCTGTGCAACGTGGCGATCTTCCAGTACGGCGTACCGTCTTCGGTGCTCAAACTGTAGAAATTCGGCACGCCCGGCAGTTGTACCTGGCCAACCTGCAAGCCTTCGCGAAAGATCAGCGCCTGGCCGCCGGTGGCGTCAGGTTCGGCAGAGTAGGGCGAGTCCAGGGAGGCGCGGTTGAGCATCGGCACCATGGCGGTGTGCGCGCCCAGGCTCAGCGCCTTGTGGTCCGACGGGCCCGCTCCGCCCTTGCGGCTCAGACCTTCGGCGCCTTGCCAGCGAACGCCATGGCATTGCAGTTGGGCCAGCAGATCGCTGGCAATCATTGGGCTATTCATGTTCGCAAGCCTCGCCACGCTCATGCACATGTGCCGTGACTCGGCGGTCGATCTGCAGGCTGAGCAATTCCGGGCGGCTGTAATGGCCGACTGAATCCATCATGCGTTTACGCTTGTCGATCAAGGCAAAGTCGAGGTCGGCGATGATCACCCCTTCGCCCTCGGTCATCTGCGCGAGCAGCTTGCCTTCCGGCGAAACGATGGCCGTGAAGCAACCACCTGAGATAGGTTCGATGGCACAACCTGTGTCGGCCATGATTTGTGCCTGTTGCCCGGCATCCAGCCAGGCAGTGGCGTTGACCACAAAACAGCCGCTTTCCAGGGCGTGATGGCGGATGGTGACTTCGATCTGATCAGCGAAGATCTGACCGACCAGGGAACCGGGGAACATCGCTGCGTGAATCTGTTCTGCATCGGCCATCAGCGCGTAGCGCGCCAGCGGGTTGTAATGTTCCCAACAAGCGAGGGCGCCGATGCGGCCGACGGCGCTGTCGGTAGCGCGCAGACCGGAGCCATCGCCCTGGCCCCAGACCATGCGCTCGTGATAGGTGGGGGTTATCTTGCGTCGGTGCTGGATAAGCGTGCCGTCGGCGTCGAACAGCAGTTGAGCGTTGTAGATTGTGCCGCCATCGCGTTCGTTGACACCGATGCAGGCGACGAGGTTGGCTTCGCGGCAGGCTTCGCCGATCTGGCGGGTGACGTCCGAGGGCACGGTGACCGACTCTTCGAGCAGCATGAGGTGTTGCCTGGCCATGGCACAGGGCGGCTGCACGAACGAGAAGTAGGGGTAGTACGGCACCACGGTTTCCGGAAAGACAGCAAACTGCACGCCTTCGCGGCCCAGTTCCAGCAGCTGGCGGCAGAGTTTGTCGACGGTTGCCTGGCGCGAGTAAAGCACGGGACTGAACTGCACGGCGGCGGCGCGAATAACGGGCATGGGGTAATTCCTTGGGGCGGCGGAGGGAGGCTGAAGGTCTTTGCAGGCCCGCCCGCTTCCTGCGCGGAGCGGGCGGGCCGCGACTCAGGCAGTCCAGGTATCGATGATCATCGCGCCCTCACGACGCATCAGCAGACGCAGGTCCATGACATCCAGAGGGTTGATTGGGCGAATGCCTTCGATCAGGGCTTTTTCGGTTTGCCCATACAGCGCCTGCAAGGCAAAGCGGCAGGCATAGACTTCACCGCCTTCAGCCATGAATGCCTTGATCTGGTTATTGACGGCCAAGTGGCCGGGGAAGGCCTCGGCGCCCAAGGTGGGGAAGCCGCGTTGCACGCCAAGTTGCACGCCTGGCCCGTAGAGCAGGATCTTGGTTTCCAGGCGCTTGGCTTGCAGCATGTTGACCAGGCCAATGGAGCCTTCGAAGGCGATCGTGTGGAAGGTCAACAGGGCCTTGTCACCGGGTGCGGCCTTGACGTCCTCGAAGACCTTTTCTTCGTAGTTGACCAAAAAGTCGCCGTCTTGATAGTGGGCAATGTCCACATTGGGCATGTCGTCGTCTCCAGTAGTACTTGCTGTTATCGATGGCCGGGATCGGCCGATCGGTTACAGGGACTGGAGCGAGAAGTGTGCCACTTGAATCCTGTTGGTCTTGGCGATCATCAACTTATTGAAATACAACGATAAATTAAAACTTAAAACGTCTTGAAAGCCCCTCGGGGTTCATCTCCGGATCACGAATTTGCGTATAAATACGGAGTTTCGTAGTGGCTCGGTACGAAATATCGTAGTGGTGCGCTTCAGGTTCCGCGATATTTGCCGCGAGCTTGAACAACCAGGTGTTTTGCAGAAAAGAAAAAACCCGGGACCCTCCACCGCGTTGCGATGAAAGGGCCCGGGTTTCAGCCATTGGCCGTCAGAGGGCGTCGCTACAGTGCAATGCCTTCGATGCCTGTAGCGCGGCAATCTGTGCTTCGGAAAACGCAAAGTCGCGCAGCACCGAGCGCGAATGTTCACCGTTTTGCGGGGCGGGCCCATAGGCTGTTTGCGCAGCCTGCACGCTGTTGATGGGGAACCCCGGGACCCGCACGACGCCCTGTACAGGATCGTTGAGCTCAACCAGCATGCGATTGCTGGCAATCTGTGGATGCGTCATCAGATCGCTGTAGTCGGCCACCTTCGAACAGAGAATGTCCGCTTCATGCAACACCTGCAGCCAATGGGCCGTTGGTTTGCTGATGAAAACGTCAGTCAACGCGGCGCCCATCTCAGCGCGGTGGACGACTCGCTGTGCGGAGCTGACGTAGCGTGGGTCGGTGATCCATTCTTCGTGGTTCAGTACTTTGCACAGGGTCGGCCAGCGGTTGCCGTTGTAGGCCGCAACCATCAGCCAGCCATCCGCAGTCTGGAAGGCTTCGTTGGGTGCCGAGTAGGGTGCGCCGCTGCCGATGCGAGTCGGCAACTTTCCATCACTCAGATAGCTGGTGATGGACGACTGTTGCAGTGCAAGCGCCGAATTCATCAGGCTGACATCCAGATGGCCGCCCAAACCATCGCTCTGACGGGCGTGCAGCTTGGCCAATACGGCCATGCAGGCCATGTAGCCAGTGACCACGTCCACCACCGGAGCCTGCACTTTGCAGGGCGCCGAGCCCGGCGTGCCAATCAGGCTCATCAGGCCGGAATCCGCTTGTAGAATCCCGTCGACACCCGCCCGGTCCGAATAGGGTCCTTCCTGGCCGTAGGCCGAGATCGAGCAATAGATCAGGTCAGGCTTGAGTGCGGCGAGGGTTTCATAACCCAGGCCCAGCCGCGTCATCACACCTGGGCGCATGCTTTCGATCAGCACATCGGCTTGCAGCACCAGGCGTTTGATGACCTCGATGCTGTCCGGGTGCTTGAGGTCCAGGCCAATGCATTGCTTGCCGCGATTGAAAGCGTGGTAAAGCGCACTGTCCTCGCCCACCCAGGCTGGCCCCAGGGTGCGACCCAGCTCTCCTTCGCGGGGTTCGACCTTGATCACACGAGCGCCCATGTCGGCCATCAGCATGGTCGCCGTCGGGCCTGCGGCGATCTGGGTGAAATCGAGGACGGTGAGGCCCTCCAGTGCGTTACGTAACATGATTACCTCCGCGGATCGACGCCCGGGGTTTCTTGAAGGTCCCTTGGGCGGTGGCCAGAAGAACGCCGGTGTCGGACAGCAGCTCGGCTTCGGCGAAGTAGAGGCTCCTGCCGGCGCGGCGAACCCGGCCCAATGCGCTAACGCTCCCTTCGAATGCCGGTTGCAGGTAGGCAATGTTCAACATTGCGGTGAGTCCATGGATCTCAGCTTCGCCTTCGCCAGTGTGCAAGCCTGCATAGCCACACGCCGCGTCCATCAGTGTGGCGATCATCCCGCCGTGCAAGGCGCCCTGACGGTTGAGATGTTGTTCGGCGATGTGCAGCTGAAATTCGGCCTCTCCCGGTTCCCAGCGGATCAACTTGACACCCAGGCCCTGAAGAAAGGGATTGTGCAATTGCATGATCTCTCCTCGGGCCACCTAGCGGCCCTTGTAGTGCGGTACACGTTTCTCGGCGAAGGCTTGACGGCCCTCGATTCGATCTTCGGTATCGCGCAGCACCCCCCAGTACAACTCGGTCAACCGCTGGGCATCGCGGTCGCTGAGGTGCGCAGTGCTGCGTGACAGGGTTTGCAGTGCCTGTATGGCCAGTGGCGCCTGCTGTGCAATTCGCTCGGCGAGCTCCATGGCACGCGCCAGCAATGCGTCGTGGCTGTCCAGCCGTTCGGAGATCAGGCCGATGCTGTGTGCCTGGTGTGCATCGATGCGTTGCCCGGTCAAGGCCATCTGCATGGCAGGGGCCGCCGGTATCGCCCGCATCAGCCGGTGCAAACCACTGACCGCAGGGATAGAGCCCACGGCAGCCTCGGGCAGCCCGAAGGAGGCGCTGCTGCAGGCGATGCGCAGGTCGCATTGCAACGCCAGCTCCAGGCCACCGCCCAGGCAGTGACCGTTGACAGCGGCAATCAGTGGCTTGTGCAGGTCGAGGTCGCTGAGGTCCATCAAGCGGATGTAAAGACCGGCATCGGCAGCAGGGTCATTGGCCAGGAACAGCGCCTGGGCATATGAGGCTGACGAAGAACGGGTACTTTTAAGGTCCGCGCCGACGCAAAACGCCCGCTCGCCGGCACCGGTGATGACGGCGACGCGCAGCGCGGGGTTATCGCGCACATTCACCAGGTGCTCCCGAAGGACCTGGAGCGAGTCCAGATCGAGGGCATTCAAGGCCTGCGGACGATCCAGTGTGATCAGCGCAACCGCACCCTGTAGTTCCATTGAGACTGACATGGCGCTCACCTCAAACACTGGCCGATGACAGACTGCGTCCGCCACAGACATACAAGGTTTGTCCGGTCACATAGGAACTGGCCGGGTCGAGGAAAAACTCGACGGCGTTGGCGATGTCCTCTGGGGTACCGATGCGTTTTACCGGCACGGTTTCCTTGAGTTTTGCCTGAACCTCAGGGGCGAAGCTCTGGAACAGCGGGGTATCGACAATGCCGGGCGCGATCGCGTTGACAGTGATGCCCTTGGCGGCAAACTCGATGGCTAGGCTGCGGGTCAAACTCACCACGCCGCCCTTGGCCGCCGAGTAGTTGGCCTGACCGAAACCGCCGAGCCAGGCCCTGGAGGACATGTTGACGATACGGCCGAAGCCTTTTTCCAGCATCAACGGCAGGGCGGCCTTGCAGCACAGAAACTGGGCACGCAAGTTGGTATCGACGACCAGGTCCCAATCCTGCTCAGTCATGCTCAGGAAACGCTTGTCCCTGACCACACCGGCGTTATTGACGAGAAAGTCGAGCGTCCCGTGGGCTTCGTGGATCCGCGCAAACGCTGCATTGACGGCCTCACCTTCGGTCAAGTCCAGCGCAATGCCGGCGACTTTCAAACCATGCCCCGTCAAGGCCTCAACACTTGCGGCGAGTGCTGCTTCGTCGCGGTCCAACAGATAGACAAATACGCCTTGGCGCGCCAGTCGTTCAGCGATAGCCAGACCAATGCCGCGAGCGGCGCCGGTGATTGCGGCGACCTGTGTAGCAGTGAAATGTCGAGTGCTCATCTCAAACTCCCAGAATGTGGACGGCAGAGGCGGCGTGATCGACGCCCGCAATACCGCCACCGGTGCATTGCGCCAGGCCCAGCTTCGGTGTGCCGGCCTGACGACTGCCGGCGCGCCCTTGCAATTGCCAGGTCAGCTCGACCATTTGCGCGACGCCGGTAGCGCCCAGCGGATGACCCTTGGCCAGCAGACCGCCACTTGGGTTAACCGGTACGCGACCGCCAAGCGCGGTGGCCCCTGAGTGCAACAGCGACACGGCTTCGCCCGGCGCCGCCAGGCCAAGGGCTTCGTAATAGAGCAGTTCGGCGATTGTGAAGGCGTCATGCAGCTCGACCACGCCAATGTCGGCGGGCGCAACCCCGGCTTGCTCATAGGCCAGGCGCGCCGCGCGTGCGGTGATTTCGGCATCGAGAATGTCGTCATCACCGGTTTCGCGCATGCCCGAGACAATGATCGAGCCCAACACCTTGACAGCTTTGGCCTGTGGCCCAGGCTGCGTTCCGAGCACCATGGCGGCGGCGCCATCGACTTGCGACGGGCAGCACTGCAACAGGGTCAGCGGGTCGGCGATCATCCGTGAACTGAGCACCTGTTCCAGGCTGACTTCGGTACGCTGCTGCGCATACTCATTGAGCGAACCATGGTGGCGGTTTTTCACTGCAACAGCTGCGAGGTCGGCTGGCTTGGCTTCTCGCTCATGGATAAAGCGTGTGGCGCGCATGGCATAAACTGCCGGCAGGACCATACCGGCCGTGGCGTACAGATCAGTCATGCGATCGTTGCGCTGCATGGGGATGGTGCCACCGCCCAACGCCGTCAGTTGCTCGATACCAAACACCAGTACCCGCTCGTATTGCCCGGACATCAGCGCATGCCGAGCGAGGTGGACGGCGGTGGCGCCGCTGGCGCAGGCGTTTTCGATGTTGTAGACCGGAATGCCCTTGAGGCCCAGGTCACGCAGGATCACTTGTCCGAGAATCATCCCGCCCAGCACATTGGCGCAATAGACCGCCTGTATGTCTGCAAGGGAGACGCCGGCATCGGCCACCGCGTCAAGGATCGCTCGCTGGGCAAGTTCCGGCGCCATCACGCCAATGTGGCGGCCAAAGGGCGTCATCGCAGCGCCCATTACATGCATCTGGGTCATGGACGTATCTCCAGGGATTCAAATACGTAGCCGAAAGTCTCATCGGCAATCACGCGGCATTTTTCGCCAATGAATGGACGGTCACCGCTGGCGTTGAGGCGGCCGAAAAGACGCACAGGACCGGGCAGGTCGACGTAGGCCAGGACGAAGGGATTCAAACCACTTTTGGGGCTGGGGTGCATGATGGTGAAGCTGTACACGCGGCCTTCCACGCTCAGGGTGGTGTCCTGGAACTGATCGGCCAGGGGCGAATCGGCAGTGACCGCAGGAAAGAAGATTTCGCCAGTGCCCAAATGTCGTGAAGCAGCAAGCCGGGGCGGTGTAGTGGATGCCCAGACGGGTGACGGACTGTTCATGTGACCTCCTGTTTTTATTGCGCTCGATTGCGAACGTCTGGAGGTATGTTCGGGCACGCCTCAATGGGCGACAAACGATATAAAAACGCGGTTGAATTGAGAAAAAATCAAACCAGCAGCCGCAGAGGGCACCTTCAAAGGCACAGATGACGGCGGGCCTTAGCGGCCCGCCTGGTTTATTTTACGCTTTGAAAACTGCGGGCCAAGCCAGCTTGCCTGCATCCAGAAAAGGAGGGGGGTGAGCCTAGGATGAGGTATGCCCGTCGATGGTTGCGCCGGCCATTTTCTCGAGCACCTTGACCACATGGGTCATGTCGCGTGCTGGGTCACCGTCGCTCATGGCTTGATCAAAGAACTGCTTGACCACGGCGCAGGTGAAGGCCGGTGTGCCGACGTTTTCCGCCTCTGCGAGGAACAGTCGTACATCCTTGCGCATCAAGTCCAGGCGAAAGCCGAAATCGAATTCGCGCTGCATCACGGTGCCGGCCAGTATCTGTTCGCTGCTGAAGCTGCGCGCAGTGCTGGCGTTGAGCATTTCCAGCATTTGCCCGGGTTCGAGCCCGGACTTGATACCGAACAGCATTGCTTCGCTAGTGGCGACCAGCGTGGCGCCAACGATCATGTTGTTGACCAGCTTCAAGGTCTGGCCCAGGCCTGGCGTTGTGCCGATGTGTTCGACTTTTTTGCCGAAACAGGCGAATACCGGTTCACACAGTTGGTAGGCAGTTTTGTCACCGCCCACCATCACCGAGAGGGTGCCATTGAGTGCGCCGGTCACGCCACCCGCCAATGGCGCGTCCAATGCCTGGATACCATGATCGCGCAGTGCCTGTTCAATACGTCGGGCCATACTCGGACCGGTGGTTGAGTGGTCCACCAGGATTTTCACCTGTTGGCCGTGGATGACCCCATTGTCACCCAGCACCACATGTTCGACGATCTCCGGAGTGGGCACGCAGATCAGCACGATCCGCGCGTGATCGGCGACATCACGGGGACTGCCATGACTGCGCGCTCCGCGTGCGAGCAAGGGCGCCAATACCTGCGGATTGGGGTCAAACAGACTCAGGTCATAGCCATTGTCGAGCAGGTGATGGGCCATTTTCTGGCCCATGGCGCCCAACCCGATAAAACCGATGGTTTCGATGGATGCAGCGTCTGAATGCGTTGGAAGTCGGCTCATCGCGTGTCGTCCTTATTATTGGGAAGACACCATCCTAGGTTTGCCGTTTACCCTGCGACAAAGGAGTTATTGGCGCGTTTTGGTTGATAAAAACTCAAGCGCCTTCGCGGGTCAAACGTGCCTGCTCGAGGATCCACTCGCGGAAAACCCGGGTGTCATCGCTCTCTTCGCGGTGCCTTGGCGTGAGCAGATAATAGGTGTACACGCCCATGTCGACGACTTGATCGAAAGGTTTGATCAGCGTGCCGTCACGCAACTCCTTCTCGACCAGGAACAACTGCGCCATGGCAATGCCCTGGCCACCAGCGGCAGCGGCATAGACCATCGAAGAACTCTGATATGACATTCCGGCAAGCGCATCGACGTCACGGCTCACGCCGCTTGCCTCCAGCCAGTAGCGCCAATCTTCGGGCCTGGCGATCGAGTGCAGCATGGTGTACTGCGCGATGTCGGCGGGTGTACTCAGGCCCGGACCATGTTGCAAAAGAGAAGGGCTGCAGACGGGTGCAAGACGGTTATCGCTCAGCACGTAACAATTGCAATTGGGCCATTCGCCGGCACCAAGACGGATCGCGGCATCGATGTCTTCCTTGTGAAAGTCGACCGGCTCGAGCGATGCGGTCAACAGCACCTCGATCTTGGGATGTTCGGCGTGAAAGCTGGCGAGCCTGGGTATCAACCACTGCATGGCAAACGTGGTGTAGGCACGCACCTTGATTTGCCGCCGCAGGGGCGGCGACATGAGTTTCTTCGTGGCGCCGCGCAAGTCTTCGATCATCCTGGCCACAGCACGGAAATATTGTTCGCCGGAATGGGTCAAGGTGATTTGCCGATGCCCGCGCACAAACAGGTCGAGGCCGAGAAAATCCTCGAGTGCGCGGATCTGCCGACTGACCGCACCCGGCGTGACATTCAACTCATCGGCGGCATGGGTGATGCTCAAATGACGCGCTACGGACTCAAACGCACGGATGGCATTCAGTGGCGGCAGTCGGTCCATGGAAGTCATCTCTTGTTGTTGGAAGTTACTGTATTGGAAAAAACGAGGACGCGGAGTGTATTTAATTGCCCGGCGCATCCCAACAATAAAGTGAACGCTTGATAAAAGCTCAAGGTGGGCGCCCGTTTTATTCGATTGTCGTCAGGGGGCTGCGATTTCTACGATCGGCGCGCACGCGCCATCTGGTCGTGATGCAGCTCCCGACAACAATAAGAGATCCATTCATGAAGATCGCCAAAACGCGCCATCGCAAGCATTTTCAACGCGCCTCAGGACTGGCATTGTGCGGCGCAGTCAGCACTGTGCATTCGCCGGCTTTTGCGGACTTCATCACCGACAGCAAAGCCAGCATGGATTTACGCAACTACTACTTCAATCGCGACTTTCGCCAATCAGGTGCGGCTCAAAGCAAGGCAGAGGAGTGGGCCCAGGGTTTTCTCCTGCGCTATGAATCCGGCTTTACTCCCGGAGTGATCGGCGTTGGCATGGATGCATTGGGCATGCTCGGCATCAAGTTGGACTCGGGCCCATCCAGAACCGGCACAGGGTTGCTCGTTACTGATCGCGACCCGGGCGGCCGTGCCCAGGATGAATATAGCGAGTTGGGGCTGACCGCCAAGTTACGCATGGCGCAAAGCACACTGAAAGCCGGCACCCTGACGCCCAAACTGCCCGTGGCGATGTACAACGACACGCGTTTGTTGCCGCAGACGTTTCGCGGCGCCTGGTTCAATAGTGCCGACCTGAGCAATACGACTTTCGATCTCGGGCGGTTCGACCGGATCAACCTGCGTAACTCAAGCGACAATGAGCCCATGACGGTATTCAACGGCGCTGCACGCAATATCCGGCCAGGCCGGAAGACAAGCAGTGAGCGCTTCGATTTTGCGGGGGGGACCTATCGCTGGACGCCAGCATTGAGTACGGCCTACCACTATGGCGCTCTTGATGGCATTTACCGGCAGCACTACCTGACCTTGAACCACAAGTTGGCGCTCACCGAAGGACAAACGCTTACGTCCGATATCCGCTGGGCGCGAAGCCTTGATGAGGGCGGTAGCAACGTCGAAAACTCTGCCCTCGGCGCGATGTTCACTTATAGCGCGATCGGCCATTCGCTGGGCCTTGGCTATCAACGCATGAGCGGGGCAACCGGCTTTGCCAACCTCAACGGCACCGACGCGTATTTGATCAATCTGGTACAGATAAATGATTTCGGCAATCAAGATGAGCGTTCCTGGCAACTGCGCTACGACTACAACTTCACGGCGCTTGGCATTCCTGGCCTGACTTTCATGACGCGCTATCTGTCGGGCGACCAGGTGAGTGTGCGCAACCAGGTTCAGGCTGGAAAAGAGTGGGAACGAGACACTGAATTGGCGTATGTCATTCAGAGCGGTGCGTTGAAAAACCTTGCCGTTAGATGGAAAAACGCCAGCACGCGCAGCAACTTTGCCAGCGATATCGACGAGAACCGGGTGATCCTCAGCTACTCCCTGCCGATCTGGTAAACAGTCGTCGACCGTAAACGAAAAGGGCATAGCCAATGGCTGTGCCCTTTTTTTTGTGTGTGAAAAGTATTTAAAGGCGAATGATCACGGATTTGAGCTGGGTATAGTGGGAGAGGGCGTCGATGCCTTGTTCGCGACCGTAGCCACTTTGCTTGAAGCCACCGCATGGCGTCTGGACGAAACCGCCACTGTACTCGTTGACGACAATCCGGCCGGCCTCCAGTTGCGCGGCGACCCGATGCACCCGGCCGATGTCACGGCTCCAGATACCGGCACCGAGGCCGAATTCGCTGTCGTTGGCAATCCGCAGCGCATCGGCTTCATCCTTGAAGGGAATGACGCAGACAATAGGCCCGAAGATCTCCTCGCGGGCCAGGGTCATATCGTTGTTCACACCGGTGTATACCGTCGGTTCGATGTACCAACCCTCTTCATAGCCCTCGTGTACGGCCACCTTGCCGCCGATTGCAGGCTTGAGCCCCTCGCGTTCGGCGATGGCGAAGTAGCTCTGGATCTTCTCGAACTGCGCATGAGTGGTAATCGGCCCGGACGTCGAGTCATCCTCCGGGCCGACGCGCAGGGCACCCACCTCGGCAACCAACTTGTCGACGAAGCGGTCATGAATATTCTCCTGGACCAGCAACCGCGTGCCTGCAGCGCACCATTGGCCGCTGTTCCAGGTAAATGCCTTGGTCGAGCCTTTGGCGGCCGCATCGAGGTCGGCGTCGTCGAACACAATGTTGGCGGACTTGCCGCCCAGTTCAAGGGTCAGCGGTAGGATGCGTTCAGCGGCAATGTGTCCCAGTTCCTGCCCCGCGCGCAGACCGCCGGTAAAGGAAATCTTGCGGATATGCGGGTTGTGAGCCATGGCGGGGCCGATCACGCTCCCTTTGCCCACGATGACGTTGAAGACTCCGGCAGGCACTCCGGCTTGCACGGCAATGCGTGCCAGTTCCACCAGTGAGGCAGAGGTGTGTTCGGAGGGTTTGGCCACCACGGTATTGCCGGTAGCGAGGGCGGGAGCGATAGCGCGCGCTGCCTGGTGCAGCGGGGCGTTCCAAGGCAGGATGACCCCAATCACGCCAAAGGGATCTCGGCGTGTATAGATGTGATAGTCGGGGCCCTGGTTAATCACGTCCCCGTCCATGACGTTGACGATGCCACCATAAAACTCAAAGTATTGGGCGGTCAGGTCCATCAGCGCCGCCATCTCGCTGCCGGGTTTACCGGTATCGGCCTTTTCCAGCGCGCCCAGCGTATTTTCGCTTTGACGGATGATACGCCCGAATTCATTGAGGATGCGCCCACGTTCGGCGGGGCGCATGTCGCGCCAGCCTTGCAGCGCGGAGGCTGCCGACTCGATTGCCAGAGCCACATCCTTCGGCCCGCTGCTGGCGACTTCACTGATCTTGGCTCCGGTGCGCGGATCGATCTTGTCGACATACTGCCCGTCAGCCGGCTCCATGGAACGGCCATCGACGAAGCTGTTAACTTTTACAAACATTGTGTGTCTCCTCTGAAACTGCAGTGAGGCTCGTCTTTATTGTTTAAAACTCCATTACGAATACCTATTACAACCAGCAGATTCATATTGCTCAACTGAGTTTTATGGTGTTGGCGATTGAGCAAATATCAAACAACTTTCAATAGCCTGAAATATTCAATAGATGCCTATGCATTGAGATTTAATCAACGATGCAGGGCGAAAATCTCGATTCACCGGGGCGCGGGTAAATTGCAGTATGAACCCGTGACAAGACGAGGCCGCGACTAGAGGTCAATAATAATAGCGCCCACGGGAGCCGTAGAAATGAGTAACGACAATAGTTTGATGAGTGCACTGTCGCCAGAGTCGGCATCAGGCGCCGGTGCAAATGTTCAGGGGCGGCAACTGACCTATGGCGAGAAAAAGGCCATTGTCGCCGCAACGCTCGGCACCATAGTCGAATATACCGACTGGGTGATTTACGCCACGTTTTCTTCCATCCTTGCCCGACAGTTCTTCCCCGCTGGGGATAGTCTTACTAACTTGCTGTCAGTGTTGGCGATTTTCGCCGTTGGTTTCATCATGCGGCCAATCGGTGGTGCGGTTCTCGGCCAAATAGCCGACCGCTACGGCCGCAAGAAAGGCTTGACGCTTTCTATCCTGCTGATGTCGCTGGCCTCGCTGGTCATCGGCCTATGCCCCAACTACGACAGCATTGGAATTGCCGCACCGATCATTTTGGTCTTAGCGCGCCTGGTCCAAGGGTTTTCCGCTGGGGGGGAATTCGGCTCTGCTTCGGCGTTCCTGATCGAGTCAGCCCCTGCACACCGCCGCGCCTTCGCCGGCTCATGGCAATGGTTCGCGATCAATGCCGGGACCATGGTTTCGTTCCTTCTGGGCTTTGGTCTGGCATCGCTGGGAAGTGACGCTGCGTTGAACGACTGGGGTTGGCGCGTTGCCTTTATCATTGCCGCTCTGATGGGGGTGATCGCGCTGTGGATCCGCCTGTCGGTGCGCGAGACTGAAATTTTCAAGGCGCGCTCCGCGAGCAACATGAAAAAAAGGCCTCTGCGTGATCTGTTTTTCAGCCATAAAAAAGATGCGATGCGGGTGATCGGCATCGCCATGGCCGGCAACTTGCTCAACTATGTATGGATGGTGAGCTATCCCTCGCAGGTTCACCTGATCACCGGTATGTCGATCCGTGACACATTGTTGGCAGGGGTGATCTCGGTAGGGGTGTCACTGGTGCTAATGCCTTTTGCCGGGAAACTTGCTGACAGACTCGGTCGCCGGCCAGTTCTGATCGGATTTGCCGTCGCTTCGGTACTGTGGGCGTGGCCAAGTTTCGGTCTGTTGCATGTCGGTATCAGTCTGACGGAAGTGACCATCCTGCAAACCATATCAATGGTCATCATGACAGGCTTCGGCGCAGCTTCTGCAGTGACCATGGCGGAGCAATTTCCGGCTGAAGTTCGAGTGACCGGTATCGCCTTGCCGTACGCATTATCAGTGACACTGTTTGGCGGAACCGCACCGTATCTCATGGCCGCGATGGCCGGATGGGGCTATGGGCACTTGTTCTGGATCTACCTGGCGGTGATCAGCGCCATCAGTGCCGTGGTCTATTTGCGCATGCCAGAAACCAAGGGCCTGCCTCTGCGCTAATTGAGTGTTACACCGATTTAACCGAACGCCTGATGCACCGCATCGGGCGTTTGGCATTGCAGTAATGGTTTAGGCAGCACGCCTATCAGGTTTTCACTTGACCAACGGTAAAAACGGCCACTTCTGCGCGTTCGATACCGATGAAGTGCGGTGAGTGTGGGTTTTGTGCTTTCTTGATCGATGTCAACCACATGGAGCGGACGGCTCTGTAGTCTCCAGAGATCGACATACCCGTGCGTAACG
>LNAP01000504.1_pt1 | contig 94541 bp, 78 predicted proteins | sample 602601 | NCBI WGS metagenome assembly LNAP01 (sample SAMN02440304, study PRJNA202911) | soil metagenome | biome: Subtropical and temperate rainforests or woodlands; isolation source: soil samples (1 kg each in a 20% v/v slurry with milli Q water) were... ... | reverse complement strand
GCTCGAACAGCTGCGCAGTCAGCCGACCGCTGCGCCGGATCAGCGCGCTGAACTCGCCCGGGCCATTCGGCGGGCTGACATAGGTGAACGGCGCCTCGCCCAGCCCCGGCAGACCGAGCATGAAGAACTGCCCGGGAATCACCGCCCGATCCTCCGCTTGCGGCCGCTCGATGCGCAGGCGAAAGTGCCTGGCCTCCTCGCCGTCGTCGTAGCCATCCATCAGGCGCAGGGCGCGCGGCGTCAGTTCGAGCATGGTTTACCTACCTTGTGCATGACCGCATGCACGCCGATGCCACCGGGGCAGACCTGATCGCAGCGCCCACAGCCGATGCAGCCGTAGCGACCGAATTCGCGACGAAAGCCCTCGCCGAACTTGTGCTGCCAGAAACGCTGGACCCGCTGCCCCGGCATGGCCGCGGGATTGTGCCCGCTGGCTTCCTTCTGGAAGCCCTCATACAGGCAGGAGTCCCATACCCGTTCGTGTTGCACGGCCCCGCCCGGCAGCTGGCGCTCCAGGGGGGCGAAGCAGGAGCAGGTCGGACACACCGTGGTGCAGCCCGAGCACACCAGACAGCGCAGACCGAGACTGTCCCAGGTCGCGGCATCCACCTGGCCGGCATTGATCGCGGCGATGCCATCCTGCAGCCATTGCCCGTCGCCCTGCTCGCTCGCCACGCGCTGGCGATTGGCCGCCCGCTGCGCCTGCCAGTCAAGACTGGCAGCTGGCAGGCCGAGATCGGCGACCGCCGCGGCACCGGCCGCCGAGGCGCTCAGCAGCAGCCAGCCGGCATCGGTCGGCAGCAGAACCAGGTCGGCCGTGCCGGCGCGCACGTCCGGGCCGCTGTCGACCAGCGTGCAGAAGCCCTGGCTGCAACTGCTACGACAATCAAGTCCCACCAGCAGGGTCGCCGCGCGGCGCTGCTGGTAATGGGCATCGGCGGCAAAGAACTGGTCCTGATAGGCGATGGCGGCCAGATCGCAGGCATGCAGGCCGAACAGCACCTGCGCCGGCACCTCCGGGGTGCAGGCGACGAAACGATCGTCATCGAAGCGGAATACCGCCTCGCGCTCGGCGAAGAAGAACGCCTTGGCCGAGAACGGCGGCGGCTCACGCTGGGGCACGAAAGGCTGCGCATCGTCCGCTGCCAGGCTCTGCCAGTGACGCCCGCCCTGGCCGTCTTCGCGGACCTCGTAGAGCGTGCGCCCGCCCGCCAGATGGGCACGCAGGCGCTCGACGCTGTCCAGCGCGTAGCAGGCAGGCTCAACGGCGGTCATCAGCGACCTCCTGGTCCAGTGCATTAGCCAGCCGCGGCGCCACACCCGGCGGCAGCGGCTCGATGGCCACCGCGCAGGCCTTCAGCTCCGGCATCTTGCTCTGCGGGTCCTGGGCGCTGTTGGTGAGTATGTTGCAGGGCGCCTCGCGGAAGTGATACGGCATCGACAGGGTGCCGGGCGGCACGTCGTCGGTGATCTGCGCGCGGGTTTCCAGCGTGCCGCGCCGCGAACGCAGGCACACGCCCTGGCCGTCCTCTAAACGCAGGTCGGCGGCATCCTGCGGGTGGATGAACAGCAGCCCCGCCGGGGTTTCCCGCTCCAGCAGCGGCGACTTGCGGGTCATCGAGCCGCCGCCGTAGTGGAAGTGCAGGCGCTGGGTGGTGAAGAAGAACGGGTAGTCGGCATCCGGGCACTCGTCGGGATCGACCTGGGTCACCGGCAGCAGCCGCCCGCGCCCGCGCGGAAAGGCCTGTGCATGCAGCAGCGGCGAGCCCTGCGGATGGGCCGTGTCACACGGCCAGTGCAGGCCGTGATGGGTATCCAGCGCCGGGTAGCTCATCGCGGAGAAGAGCGGCGCCAGCGCCGCCATCTCATCGAAGATGGCCTCGGCGTCGGCCCAGATCATCCCCAGGTAACCCATGCGTGCCGCCAGCGCGCCCAAGATCTGCCAGTCGGTCCACGCCTCGCCCGGCGGCGCGATCGCCCGGCGGATGCGCTGCACGCGGCGCTCGCAGTTGGTGAAGGTGCCGTCCTTTTCCGCAAAGGACGCCGCGGGCAGCACCACGTCGGCCAGCTTCGCCGTCTCGGTCATGGTCAGCTCGACCACCACCAGGAAGTCCAGGGCGCGCAGGGCGTGCTCGACCTGGTGCTGGTCCGGGTCGGTGACCACCGGCTCCTCGCCCATGATCATCAGCGCCTTGAAGTCGCCGGCCAGCGCCGCCTTGGTCATGCCCATCGAGGTCAAGCCCGGCGCCTGCGGCAGCGACACACCCCAGGCCCTGGCGAACCCGTCCTGCACCTCGGCGCTGTCGACCAGCTGATAGCCGGGATAGACCTTGGGCAGGCAGCCCATGTCGCAGGCGCCCTGCACGTTGTTCTGCCCGCGCAGCGGGAAGATGCCGGCACCGGGGCGGCCGATCTGACCGCACACCAGCGCCAGGTTGGAGACCGCCACCACATTGTTGGTGCCGCTCTGGAACTGGGTGATGCCCATGCCGTAGGCGATGAAGGCGGCCTTGGCATGACTCACCGCATACGCCAGCTTCTCCAGTTCGGCCACCGGCACGCCGGTCTGCGCACTGCTCAGCTCCGGCGTCAGGCTGGCGACATGCTGGCGCAGCGCCTCGACGTTCTCGCAGCGCGCCTCGAGGAAGGCGCGGTTCTCCCAGCCATTGGCGAAGATGATCTGCAGCAGGCCGTTGAGCAGGGCAATGTTGCTGCCCAGCTTGAGCGGGATGTGCTGGTCGGCCAGCCGGGCGAGGCGCGTCTGCCGCGGATCGACCACCACCAGCCGTGCGCCGCGGGCCTGGGCGCGCAGGATGCGCGCGCCGATCATGGCGTGGTTTTCCGTGGTGTCGGTACCGATCAGCAGGATCAGGTCGGCAGCGTCGACATCGGCGATGCTGCCGGTCATCGCCGCGGAGCCGAGGGTCAGCGACAGGCCCGCCACCGTGGGACTGTGGCAGATGCGTGCGCAGTGGTCGATGTTGTGGGTGCCGAGCACCGCGCGGGCGAATTTCTGCGCGGCGTAGTTGTCCTCGTTGGTCGCCCGCGCACAGCTGATCACCCCCACCGCCGTCGGGCCGCCCTCGACCAGCGCCTCGCCGAAGGCTGCGGCCACCCGCGCCAGCGCCTCGTCCCAACTGGCCGGACGAAAGCCCCCCGCTTCGCGGATCAGCGGGCGGGTCAGGCGGTCGGCCGTGTCGATGGCGAAGCTGGTCGACCAGCCCTTGCTGCACAGCTGGCCCTGGCTGACCGGGTGGCCCGGCTGCGGCTCGACGCCGATCACCCGCCCGCGCTCCACGCGCAGCCCCATGCCACAGCCCACCCCGCAGAACGTGCAAATGCTCGGAACCACCTGCATCGCCGGCCCTCCCGCCATGAAATCCTGTTGACCCTAGACCGCCTGACCACTCGCGAACTTGATCATGATCAGGAACTTGCATTGTTCGCCAATGGCCTAGACTGGTGTCTAGTTCATCGCTTCGCCAGCAGTCCGGGAGAACGTCCTCGATGCTTGAGAACAGTGGTCTGCAGCCTTCCGGCCGGTGCCAGCGCGAGCGCATCAGTTGTCGCGACTGCGCGATCCGCCCGCATTGCTTTCCGGCCAACCTGCACGGCAGCGAGCTGCAGCAACTCGACGACATCATCCAGCGCAGCCGGCCGCTGCACAAAGGCGAGCACCTGTTCGCTGCCGGCGAATCCTTGCAGCAACTGCATGCCGTGCGCACCGGCACCCTCAAGACCTATCTGCTCAGCAGCGAGGGCGAGGAGCAGATCACCGGCTTTCACCTGCCCGGCGATGTGCTCGGCCTCGACGGCCTGGGCGCCTTCAGCCACCCGAGCTTCGCCGTCGCCCTGGAAACCAGCATGGTCTGCAGCATCCCGCTGACGCGCCTGGAGGAGCTGGCCGGCAGCATCCCGCGCCTGCGCGCCGAGTTGCTGCGGGTCATGAGCGCAGCCATCCATGCCGAGCACGAACAACTGCGCCTGACCCGCAAAGGCGCCGAAGAGCGCCTGGGCACCTTTCTGCTCGAGCTCTCGCAGCGCTTTCGCCAGCGCGGCTATTCCGCGCAGAACTTCATCCTGCCGATGAGCCGCTGCGAGATCGCCAACTATCTCGGCCTGACCAGTGAAACCGTCAGCCGCCTGCTCGCCCGCTACCGCGACCGCGGGTTGGTGGCCATCAGCGGCCGCGAAGTGCGCCTCACCGACATCCGCCGCCTGCAGCAGCTGTGCGGACTGGGCGCGGCCGAACTGGCGGATGGCCCGGCGGCATGAGGCTTGATCAATATCAAGGTGCCACTCCCGGCGCTACTGGCTACTAGCCACTAAAGTTGTATGCACCGTCCAAGTCGGACCCAATAGGGAGAAAACCAAGATGGCTCAACCCGAAAACAAAACCGAAAACCAGATCCCGGTGCAAACCGAAGACAAGGCGGCCCCGCAAAATCCCCTCGCCACCGCCCTGCGCCCGCTGGAGAACCTGCGGCGCCAGGTCGATCGTCTGTTCGAGGATTTCGACCGTGGCTGGCATCTGCCGTTTGCCCGCAACACCGCCTTCGACCGCGAACCCTTCTGGCGCCGCGAGCTGAGCTTTTCCGGCATGCCGGCGGTGGATATCGTCGAGAAGAGCGACGCCTTCGAGATCTCCGCCGAACTGCCGGGCATGGACGAGAAGAACATCGAGATCAAGCTGAGCAACGGCACCCTCACCATCAAGGGCGAGAAGAAGGACGAGCGCGAGGAGAAGAAGAAGGACTACTACCTCTCCGAGCGCCACTACGGCTCCTTCCAGCGCACCTTCGGCCTGCCCGAGGGCGTGGATCCGGAGAAGATCGAGGCACACTTCAGCAAGGGCGTGCTGACCCTGCATCTGCCGAAGAAGCCCGACGCGCAGAAGCCGGAAAAGACCATCCCGATCAAGACCAGCTGATCGATCCCGCAAGCCCTGCCTCGCGCAGGGCTTTCTTTACCGCCGCCTTCGGCCTTTCGGGTATCGCCGCCATGTCAGCGCTACACCCTTTCCGCACAGCGGCGAGCCCGCCTGACGGGGCAGATCACCCGGCCTACTGGAGCCAACCGGCCAGCGAGCTGCTGGCCGAACTGGGCAGTTCCGCGCAGGGTCTCAGCGCGGCGCTGGCGGCCCAGCGCCTGGCCGCCAATCGCCCGCCACTGGCCGAGCGAGCGCCCGGCTTCTCGCGCCTGCTGCTGGAGCAGTTGCGCAGCCCGCTGGTGCTGATCCTGATCTTTGGCGCCGTCGTCGCCCTGGTGGTACGGGACTGGCTGGATGCCGTGATCATCCTCGCCATCGTGCTGTGCAGCGCTCTGCTCGGCGCCTGGCACGAACGTCGCGCCTCCCATGCCATCGAACAACTGCGCCAGCGCATCGCCGTGCGCGCGCAGGTGCGCCGCAACGGCCAGGTACAAGAGATTCCCGCCGCCGAGGTGGTGCCGGGCGATGTCGTCGAGCTGTCCGCCGGCAGCCTGATCCCGGCCGATGGCGTGCTGCTGGAGGCGCACCACTGTTTCGTCAGCCAGGGCCTGCTGACCGGGGAAACCTTCCCGGTGGAGAAGCAGCCGGGCACGGTCGCTGCCGGCGCCGCCCTGGCCGAGCGCAACAACTGCCTGTTCATGGGCACGTCGCTGCGCAGCGGCAGCGCCAGCCTGCTGGTGGTCCGCAGCAGCACCGACAGCGAGTTCGGCCGCATTTCCGCCAGCCTGGCGCTGCGCCCCCCGGAAACCGAGTTCGAGCGCGGGCTGCGCCACTTCGGCACCCTGCTGCTGCGGGTGATGCTGGTGATGACCGTGCTGGTGCTGGGGGCCAACATCCTGCTGCAGCGCCCGACCATCGACACCCTGCTGTTCACCATCGCCCTGGCGGTGGGCCTGTCGCCGGAGCTGCTGCCGGCGATCCTCAGCATCACCCTGGCCAAGGGCGCGCAGCGCATGGCCCAGGCCGGAGTGATCGTGCGTCACCTCAACGCCATCGAGAACCTCGGCTCGATGGACGTGCTGTGCACCGACAAGACCGGCACCCTGACCCGTGGCGTGGTGCAGCTGGACGGCGCGCTGGATGCCACCGGCAATCCCGACGCCGGCGTGCTGCATCTGGCCTGGCTGAATGCGCATCTGCAGAGCGGCCTGCGCAACCCGCTGGACGAGGCCATCGTTGCCGCCGCCGGCAAGCAGCCGAACGATTACCGCAAGATCGACGAGATCCCCTACGACTTCACCCGCAAGCGCCTCAGCGTGCTGGTCCGCGTCGGCGACGCCGGCCCGCTGCAGACCATCACCAAGGGTGCCCTGGACGGCGTGCTGGAGGTTTGCAGCTGGGTGCGCAACGGCTCGCCGGACAAGCCGCTCGACGGCACCACCCTGGCCGCCATCCGCGACCGCTATGCGCAGTGGAGCGCCAAGGGCTATCGGGTGCTCGGCCTGGCCTGCAAGACGATGGCCGCCGACGCCCGGAAGGCCGAGGAAAGCGGCCTGACCTTCGTCGGCTTCCTGCTGTTCTTCGATCCTCCCGAGCCCGGTGTGCAACAGACCCTCGCCGCCCTGCACCGCCTCGGCGTGCAGGTCAAGGTCATCACCGGCGACAACCAGCTGGTGGCGCGGCACGTCGCCGAAGCGGTGGGCATCGCCGTGGAGCGCATCGTCACCGGCGCCGAGCTGGCGCAGATGAAGGACGAGGCGCTGCTCAACCTGGCGCCGCGGGTGGCACTGTTCGCCGAGGTCGATCCGAACCAGAAGGAACGCATCATCCTCGCCCTGCAGAAGACCGGCCATGTGGTCGGCTTTCTCGGCGACGGCATCAACGACGCGCCGGCCCTGCACTGTGCCGATGTCGGCATCTCGGTCGACAATGCGGTGGATGTGGCCAAGGAAGCCGCCGACTTCGTGCTGCTCAAGCACGACCTCGACCTGCTGCGCCAGGGCATCGACGAGGGCCGGCACACCTTCGCCAACACCCTCAAGTACATCTTCATCACCACCAGCGCCAACTTCGGCAACATGATCAGCATGGCGGTGGCCTCGCTGTTCCTGCCCTTCCTGCCCCTGCTGGCCAAGCAGATCCTGCTCAACAACTTCCTCTCCGACATCCCGGCAGTGGGCATCGCCGGCGATCGGGTCGACCGCGAGTGGGAGCGCACGCCACACCGCTGGGACCTGCGCATGGTGCGCAACTTCATGATCGGCTTCGGCCTGGTCAGCAGCCTGTTCGACCTGCTCACCTTCGGCGTGCTGCTGTGGTTCGCCGGCGAGGTCGCCGAGCTGTTCCGCACCGGCTGGTTCGTCGAGTCGCTGCTCACCGAAATCCTGATCATCTTCGTGGTGCGCACCTGGAAGCCCTGCTGGCGCAGCCGTCCCGGCCGCCTGTTGCTGGGCAGCTCGCTGGCGATCATCGCCGTCACCCTCGCCCTGCCCTACAGCCCGTTGGCGGTCTGGTTCGGCCTGGTGCCGCTGCCACCCACGCTGCTGCTGGCCCTGCTCGGTATCTGCCTGCTGTACGCCGGCGCCTCCGAGCTGTTCAAGCACTACTTCTACCGGCACCACCAGCATCCCTCCGGTCGCGCCCACCGCCAGCGCGGACAGCCGCCGCCGGCGCGACGCCGATAGCCACGAACCGATCGGGGGACCTCTCGAAATGCGGGTGGTGATCTTTAATCAATCAGTGACGACCACCGCAAAGCCCAAGGCAAAGGAGGCGCACCTTGCCGGCTCCGCACGAACTGACCGCCCAACAGCTGTACCACGCCTGCGACGTGGCGGAGCTGGGCTGCGACAGCACCAGCGACCTGCCCGACCTGGAGGCCAGCCTCGGCCAGGAGCGGGCTCTGGCGGCGTTGAACTTCGGCGTCGGCATCCGGCACGAGGGCTACAACCTGTATGTGATGGGCTCGCCGGGACTGGGCAAGCACGCCATCGTCCGTCACCTGCTCGGTCAGCAGGCCGCCCAGGTCGCGCCGCCCAGCGACTGGTGCTACATCAACAATTTCCGCACCCCGCACAAGCCCCGCGTGCTGCGCCTGCCCGCCGGCACCGGTACCGGCTTGCAGGCCGATATGCGCGCGCTGGTGCGCAGCCTGCTGGCGGCCCTGCCGGCGGCCTTCGACAGCGACGAATACCGCAACGCCATGCAGGGCCTCAAGGACAAGTTCAAGGCCCGCGAGGAAGAACTGTTCGGCAGCGTCGACAGCCAGGCCCGCGCCGTCGGCATCATCCTGCTGCACACCCCGGCCGGCTTCACCCTGGCGCCGCTGAAGGACGGCGAGGTGCTGGATGCCGAAGCCTTCGACAAGCTGCCAGCCGTGGAGAAGCAGCAGATCGAGGAACACAGCGAGCGCATCCGCCAGATACTGCGCCAGGCCCTGCAGCAGGGCGCCGCCGCCAGCCGCGAACACGACCAGCAGGTCGAGCAACTCAACGAGGCGGTCACCCGCGCCACGGTCGAACGCCAGTTCACCGATCTGGAAGCGCGCTACTCCAGACTGGCCGAAGTCACCGCCTTCCTCGCCGAGGTCAAGCGCGACATCGTCGAGAAGGGCCTGGAAATCTTCGGCTCGGAGCCGGCGGAAAAGCTCCTCGACCGCCAGCGGCTGACCCCGTTCAACCGCTACTTCGTCAACGTGCTGGTGGACAACGGCGGCAGCCAGGGCGCCCCGCTGGTTTACGAGGACTACCCCAGCTACCAGAACCTGATCGGGCGCATCGAGCACCAGGCGCACATGGGCACCCTGCACACCGATTTCACCCTGATCAAGGGCGGCGCCCTGCACCGCGCCAACGGCGGCTACCTGCTGCTCGACGCGCGCAAGCTGCTGACCACGCCGTTCGCCTGGGAGGCGCTCAAGCGCGCGCTGCAGGCCCGCGAACTGCGCATCCAGTCGCTGGAACAGATCCTCAGCCTGGCCAGCACCATCTCCCTGGAGCCCGACCCCATCCCGCTGGAGGTGAAGGTGGTGCTGATCGGCGACCGCCTGCTCTACTACCTGCTGACCCAGTACGATCCCGAGTTCCCCCTGCTGTTCAAGGTCGAGGCCGATTTCGCCGAGGACCTGCCGCGCAGCGCGGACAACACCCGGCTGTACGCGCAGCTGATCGCCACCCTGCAGCGCCGCGAGCAACTGCGTCCGCTGGACGGCCCCGCGGTGGCGCGGCTGATCGAGCAGGCCGCGCGCGAAGCAGCTGACGGCGAGAAGCTGTCGCTGCACCTGCAGGACCTGCTCGACCTGATGCGCGAGGCCGACTACTGGGCCGGCCAGCAGCAGCGGACGCAGGTGCGCCGCGAGGACGTCGAACAGGCGGTGCGCGAACGCCTGCACCGCGCCGACCAGTTGCGCGAGCGCCTGCTCGAGGCCGCCCTGCGCGACCTGCGCCACATCGACACCGATGGCCAGTGCGTGGCGCAGATCAACGGCCTGGCGGTGCTGCAACTGGGCGCCCACGCCTTCGGCCATCCGGCGCGGATCAGCGCCACGGCGCGCCTGGGCGACGGCAAGCTGATCGACATCGAGCGCGAGGTGGAACTGGGCGGCGCGCTGCACTCCAAGGGCGTGCTGATCCTCTCCGCCTACCTGGCCAGCCGCTTCGGCGGCAGCCAGCCACTGTCGTTCTCGGCCAGCCTGGTGTTCGAGCAGTCCTATGGCGGCATCGATGGCGACAGCGCCTCGGCCGCCGAGCTGTGCGTGCTGCAGTCGGCGCTGGCCGACCTGCCGCTGCGCCAGGACCTGGCGATCACCGGCTCGGTGGACCAGCACGGGCGCATGCAGGTGATCGGCGCGGTCAACGAGAAGATCGAGGGCTTCTTCGACCTGTGCGCCGCCCGCGGCCTCTCCGGCAGCCAGGGGGTGATCATCCCGCACGGCAACATCAAGCACCTGATGCTGCGCCGCGAGGTGGTCGACGCGGTGGCCGCCGGGCGCTTCCACGTGCACGCGGTAGAGCACGCCGAGCAGGCCATGGCGCTGCTCACCGGCCTGCCCGCCGGCGAGGTCGACGCCCAGGGCCAGTTCCCCGCCGGGACGATCAACGGCGCAGTGCAGCGGCGGCTGCACGAGTTGAGCGAGCTGCGTCAGCGCTATGCTCATCCACAGTCAGACGGCCCTGCCGGCAACGGGCAGGCCGATATGTGAACCGAGGGAGATACCCACTCCGAAGTCCGGCGGCGGGCTTACCGCCGCAAGGTAGGCAGCCATGGCCAGCGTGGAAAACCCGCTCAGCCTGTTCCTCCTCGGCGATGTCATGCCGGCCCGTGGCATCGACCAGATCCTGCCGCACCCCGGCGATCCGCGGCTGTACGAAGACTACGTGCACGACGCCCGCGACTACGTGGTGCTGGCCGAGCAGCGCTGCGGTCCCATCGAGCGGCCGGTGGACTTCGCCTACGTCTGGGGCGACGCCTTGGGCGAGCTGCAACGCCGCCAGCCACAGATACGCCTGATCAACCTGGAAAGCGCGGTGACCCGCCACGGCCGGCCGGAGCCCAAGGGAATCAACTACCGCATGACCCCGGAGAACTTCCCGCTGCTGCGCGCCGCCGGGATCAACTGCTGCACCCTGGCCAACAACCATGTGCTGGACTGGGGTGAGGTCGGCCTGCGCGACACCCTGGATACCCTCACGGCCCATGGCATGCCCTGGGCCGGCGCCGGCCTTGACCGAGCCAGTGCCGAAGCACCGGCCGTGCTGGCGCTGCCGGATGGGCGGCGCCTACTGGTATTCGCCTTCGGTCTGCCGGACAGCGGCATCCCTGCGCACTGGGCCGCCGGTCCACACCAGGCCGGCGTGGCGCGGCTGGACGACCTGTCGCCACGCAGCCTGGCCCATGTGGCCGGCCTGATCCACGCCTCGCGGCAGACGGGCGACCGCGTGCTGGTATCGCTGCACTGGGGCGACAACTGGGACTTCGCCGTCCCTGCCGAACACCGCGCCTTCGCCCACGGCCTGATCGACCAGGCCGGTGTCGACCTGGTCAACGGCCACTCCTCGCACCACATCAAGGGCATCGAGGTGCACCGTGAGCGGCTGATCCTCTATGGCTGCGGCGACCGCCTCAACGACTACGAAGGCATCGAGGGACACGCGGACTTTCGCGGCGAACTGGGGCTGCTGTATTTCGTCCGCCTGCATGACGACGGCCGCCTGCTCGGCCTGGACATGGTGCCGACGCGCCTGCAGCGCCTGCGCATCAACCTGGCCGAAGGCGTCGACCGCCGCTGGCTGTTCGACACCCTCGCCCGCGAGTGCGCCACCTTCGGCGGCGGCATTCGTCAGCAGATCGACGGCAGCTTCGCCCTGACCTGGCCACGGGGCGCGCCATGAGCGTGAGCAACGCCGAGATCGCCGCCATCTTCGAGGAAATCGCCGACATTCTCGAACTCGAGGCCGCCAACCCGTTCCGCATCCGCGCCTACCGCAATGCCGCGCGCACCCTGCAGGCCTTCGCCCCGGACATCGCCGGCCTGCTTGCCAGTGGCCAGTCGCTGCCCAAGCTGCCGGGCATCGGCGAGGACCTGGCGGCCAAGATCGGCGAAATCGCCGCCACCGGCAGTTGCGCCATCCTGCCGCGTCTGCGCAGCGAAGTACCGGCCGGCCTGCGCGAACTGCTCAAGGTATCTACGCTGGGGCCACGGCGGGTCGCCCGCCTGTGGCACGAACTGGGCATCCAGACCCCGGCCGAGCTGCAGCAGGCCGCCCGCGCCGGGCGCATCCGCCAGCTGCACGGCTTCGGCGAGCAGACCGAGGCGCGCCTGCTGCAAGCGGTCGAACTGCTGCTGCATACTCCGCAGCGCTGGCTGCTGAGCCGGGTCGCGCCGATTGCCGAACGGCTGGTCGCCGAGCTGGGCAAGGTGCCCGGGGTGATCGAGGTAGCGAGCGCCGGCAGCTTTCGCCGCGGCCGCGATACCGTCGGCGATCTGGACATTCTGGTCAACGCACGGCGCGGCAGTGCGGTGATCCAGCGCTTCACCAGCGATGCCGAGGTCGGCCGCGTGCTGGCCGCCGGCACCACCCGGGCCAGCGTGTTATTGAACTCTGGCCTGCAGGTCGACCTGCGCCTGCTTTCACCACCGGCCTGGGGGGCCGGCCTGCTCTACCTGACCGGCAGCAAGGCGCACAACATCGCCCTGCGGCGCATGGCCCAGGAACGCGGGCTGAAGATCAGCGAATACGGCGTCTATCGCGGCAAGCAGCGCATCGCAGGCAGTAGCGAGGACTCGATGTACCAGGCCCTCGGCCTGCCGTGGATCGCCCCCGAGCTGCGCGAGGACCGCGGCGAGATCGAGGCAGCGTTGGCCGGCACGCTGCCCGCGCTGGTGGAACTGGGTGATCTGCGCGGCGACCTGCACGCCCATACCCGCGCCAGCGACGGGCACGACACGCTGGAGGAAATGGCCGCCGCCGCCCAGGCCGCCGGGCTGGAGTACCTGGCGATCACCGACCACTCCAGCCGCATGGCCATCACCCACGGCCTGGATGCCGACGGGCTGGCCCGGCAGATCGAGCAGATCGACGCGCTCAACGAAAGACTCTCCGGCATCACCCTGCTCAAGGGCATCGAGGTGGACATCCTCGAGGACGGCAGCCTGGACCTGCCGGACGCCATCCTCGGCCGCCTCGACCTGGTGGTCGGCGCCGTGCACAGTGCCTTCAATCTCTCCAAGGAACAGCAGACCCGCCGCCTGCTGCGCGCCCTGGAGCACCAGCACTTCAGCATCCTCGCCCACCCCAGCGGGCGGCTGCTGGGCGAGCGGCCGCCGATCAACTGCGATTTCGCCGCCCTGCTCGCCGCCGCTCGCCAGCGTGGCTGCGCGCTGGAGCTCAACGCGCAAGCCGAACGCCTCGATCTCGACGACCTGCACTGCCGCGAGGCCCGCGATGCCGGCGTGCCCATCGCCATCAGCTCCGACGCCCACCGCACGCTGGATTTCGCCGGGCTGCGCTTCGGCATCGGTCAGGCCCGCCGCGGCTGGCTGGCGGCGAAGGACGTCCTCAACACCCGGCCACTGGCTGAGCTGCGCCGCTGGCTCAAGCACTGAGACCGCCCCTCGGCCGGTGCGCTGCGCCATGAAAAATGCCGCTCACCCATGACAGGCGAGCGGCATCTTCAGAACAACCGCGAGTGGGAGTCAGCCGATCAGGCCGACAGTTCCACCAGCAGCTTGTTCAGGCGCTGCACGTAGGCGGCCGGATCCTTCAGGCTGTCGCCGGCAGCCAGCGCTGCCTGGTCGAAGAGGATGTGCGACAGGTCGGCGAAGCGGCTCTCGTCGGCCTCGGCATCCAGCTTCTCGATCAGCGGGTGGGCCGGGTTGATCTCGAAGATCGGCTTGGATTCGGGCACCTTCTGCCCGCTGGCTTCGAGGATCTGGCGCATCTGCAAGCCGAGATCCTGCTCGCCGATGGCGAGGATCGCCGGCGAGTCGGTCAGGCGGTGGGATACGCGCACCTCGGCCACCTGCTCGCCCAGCGCCTTCTTCAGCCGCTCGACCAGCCCTTCCTTGGCCTTGGCCACCTCTTCCTGGGCCTTCTTGTCCTCCTCCGAGTCCAGCTTGCCGAGGTCCAGATCGCCGCGGGCGACGTCGATCAGCTGCTTGCCGTCGAACTCGGTGAGGTAGCTCATCAGCCACTCGTCGATGCGGTCGGTGAGCAGCAGCACCTCGATGCCCTTCTTGCGGAACACCTCCAGGTGCGGGCTGTTCTTCACCTGGGCATAGCTCTCGCCGGTGAGGTAGTAGACCTTGTCCTGGCCGTCCTTCAGACGACCGAGGTAGTCGGCCAGCGCCACACTCTGCTCGCCGCTGGCGTCGGAAGTCGACGCGAAGCGCAGCAGCCCGGCGATCTTCTCCTTGTTGGCGAAGTCTTCCGCCGGACCTTCCTTGAGCACTTGGCCGAAGGCCTTCCAGAAGGTCTGGTAGTCGTCCGGCTTGTCCTTGGCCAGCTTCTCCAGCATGTCCAGCACGCGCTTGGTCAGCGCCGACTTCATCGAGTCGATCACCGGGCCGGACTGCAGGATCTCGCGGGAGACGTTCAGCGACAGGTCGTTGGAGTCGACCACGCCCTTGATGAAGCGCAGGTACAGCGGCAGGAACTGGTCGGCCTGGTCCATGATGAACACGCGCTGCACATAGAGCTTGAGGCCCTTGGGCGCTTCGCGGTGGTACAGGTCGAACGGCGCCTTGCCCGGCACGTAGAGCAGCGAGGTGTACTCGAGCTTGCCCTCGACCTTGTTGTGGCTCCAGGACAGCGGGTTTTCGAAGTCGTGGGCGACGTGCTTGTAGAACTCCTGGTACTCCTCGTCCTTCACCTCGCTGCGCGGACGGGTCCACAGCGCGCTGGCGCGGTTGACGGTTTCCCACTCCACCTCGGCCGGCTTGTCCTTCTCCTCACCGAAGTGTTCCTTGGGCAGCTCGATGGGCAGGGCGATGTGATCGGAGTACTTCTTGATTATGTTGCGCAGGCGCCAGCCGTCGGCGAACTCGGTTTCGTCGGACTTCAGGTGCAGGACGATGCGGGTGCCGCGCTCGGCCTTGTCGATGGCGGCGATGTCGAACTCGCCCTCGCCCTTCGAGCTCCAGTGCACGCCCTCGCTGGCCGGCAGGCCGGCGCGGCGACTGTAGACGTCGACCTGGTCGGCGACGATGAACGCCGAATAGAAGCCGACGCCGAACTGGCCGATCAGCTGCGAATCCTTCTTCTGGTCGCCGGAGAGGTTCTTGAGGAAGTCGGCGGTGCCGGACTTGGCGATGGTGCCGAGGTGCGAGATGACATCGTCGCGGCTCATGCCGATGCCGTTGTCGTCGAGGGTGACGGTGCGGGCGTCCTTGTCGAAGCTGACGCGGATCTTCAGCGGGTCGCCGCCTTCGAGCAGTTCCGGCTTGGCCAGCGCCTCGAAACGCAGCTTGTCGGCGGCGTCGGAGGCGTTGGAGATCAGTTCCCGCAGGAAGATCTCCTTGTTCGAATACAGGGAATGGATCATCAGCTGAAGCAGCTGCTTCACTTCAGTCTGAAAACCCAGGGTCTCTTTGCGAGTCTCCACGCTCATGAATGCGAACTCCACGGATGACAGGCCGCGTGTGCGGCGAATGCCATGGATATGGAGACTTCGTCCGGGATTTCAAGGGCTTGGCACCCGCGGCCGGAAAATCAGGGCTCCAGTAGCTCGATCTGCGTGACTTCGCTGGAGCGCAGCAGGAAGCTGGCCTCGCCCTGCCCGCCCAGGGCATGCTGGATCACCAGCCGCCCCTCCGGATTGATGCCGTCGAAGCGCCCCTCCGCGCTGCGGCCGCGCTCGGTCATCACCCGCACCCGCGCGCCCAGGTAACGCCCCGGACGATCCAGCAGACTCTCGAGGGAAAAACCGATACGCCGGTCGAGCGGCCGCTCCTCACCACGCACCACCGTCGTCGGCACCGGCGCCGTGCGCAGCAGGTCGTCCTCGCTGGGCGGCGGCAGGGCCGGCGCCTGATCGCCCTGTACCCGCCAGCCATGCAGGTCGCTGCGCGCGAGGGTGAGCGGCATCCGCTTGGCCACTCCGGCAATGCGCGCCTGCACGTCGAGATCGAGCTGGTGGCTGTCCAGATCCAGGGGTGGTAGCGGGGCGAGTTCGACAGCCCGGGTCCGCGCATTGCGCTGCAGATAGTCGACGATCAGCCACTCGAGGGTTGCCTGCGAATTGTGCCGGGTGTCGACGCGTCCGTTGCGATAACGCAGATGACTGGTATAGAGCTCCACCTTGCCACTCAGCGAGGTGCGGTAGCCGGACGGCAGCACCAGATGGAAGTCGCCACGCAGCAGGTTCGGCTCGGCACTCTTGAGGTCCAGGTGCAGGGTGTAGCCACTGGTGATCCGTCGCGTGTCGGGCTGATCGTGGTCGGGCAGCAGCCAGCTGAGTTCGATCGCCGGCAGGTTGTCGCGATCCTCGGGCAGCACGTTGAGCTGCAGATCGCCGCTCGGCTGGCTGGGCAGGCGGATGCTCAGCTCGCGGCGGGCGAAGAAATCGTCGCCTTCGCGCAGGATCAGGGTGCCGTCGATCAACTCGCCCAGTTCGGGGGCGAAGGGCTTGCCGTTGAATTCGCCGCGCAGCTGGATGTCCAGTTCGCGGGCCACCTTGGCCTCCGGTTGCAGCCAGCGCAGGCTGAGGATGGCGGCGAGACGGTCGGCGTCGTGGCTGGCCAGCAGGGTCAGGCCGACCACCAGAGGAATACAGCCCATGCCCATCAGCGTCACCGAGCTGCGCGCGCGACGCCAGTGACGCACGATGAACAGCAAGGGCAGTGGCGGCAGCAGACTGCCCACGCCCCACAGCAGGCTGGTGGAAAAGGCCTGCACCACCAACCAGACCATCCCAAACAGGATCAGCAGCAGGCCACCGACGATCAGCAGAGCATCCATCAGACGAACATCCACAAACGACGAAAACAAAGGAAGGCGCGCATCACGACTCTTCAACCTTTAAGTGTTGATGGTGACGGATGATACCCGCCAGCTTCGACCGGCCAAAGTGGCCATTACTCACAAATGCTCGACCCGCCGAACTTTTATCCGTCATGACACTCCAATAGTGTGATTGAAGTATTCAGTGAAATCCGACTGGGTTCATGAACTGCATGAATCTCCATCGGATGACTGGCCGTAGGAATACCGGTTTTGCAAAAGCGCCAATGCTGCGCTACATACTTAATCGGTACTCGCAATCCTCATGACATGGACACTCCCTAGGAGCGACAAAATGCAAAAACCGCTGACCTACGCCCTGCTGCTCGCCGCCACCCTCGGTCTGGCCGCCTGCGGCGACCAAGCCGACAAGAAAGCGGAATCGGCAGCTGGCTCGGCCCCGCAACCTACCCAGTCGATGGGCGAGGCTGCCAAGAAGGCCACTGATGCCGCGAAGGAGGCCGGTGCCGTCGTCGAGCAGAAGGCTGCCGAAGTGACCGAGCAAGCAGCTGGCGCCGTGAAAGACGCCGGCGCTGCCGTCGAACAGAAAGCCGCTGAAGTCCAGCAGGAGGCTGGCAAGGTCGAAGAAGAGAAGAAATAAGGCCCTGACACAAAAACCGCCCTGCCCTGCCCGAAGAAACGGTGCAGTGGCAGGGCGGTTTTTTTTGCCTGCAGAAAAGGACCGGCCGCTATCTGCGCGCGATCGGGAGTGGTACTTGTCCCCTGCCCCCGCTTTCTATCCGCCCTGCTGCTTCGCCGACTGGCCCAACTCGACCGGGCTGTAGACCATCACGGCCAGCACATCCGAGTGAAATTCGCGGCGATACAGGACAAATACCACTCCAGCGGTGGCCAGCATGTAGAACCAGGGGTTGATGAACCAGGCCAGGGTCGCCAGACCGAAATAGTAGGAACGCAGACCGAAGTTGAACTGGTTGGCCGCCATCGAGATCACCCGCGCCGTGCGCTCGGCATAGGACTTGCGCTCCTGCTCGGTGACCCGCTCCTCGGTGAGCATTGGTGCCGCGCCGACCATCATGGCCGCAAAGTTGTACTGGCGCATGCACCAGGTGAAGGTGAAGAAGGAGTAGATGAACACCACCGCCACAGCAATGATCTTGACCTCGGCGATCTCGCGACTGACCGCCTGCACGAAGGGCAATTCGGCCAGCACCGACACCGCCCGCTCGGTGGAGCCGAGCACGGTGAGGATACCGGCGAGGATGATCAGGGTGCTGGAGGCGAAGAACGACGCGTTGCGCTCCAGGTTGCCGATCACGTTGGCGTCGGCGATGCGGTTGTCGCGCATCAGCAGGCGGCGCATCCAGTCTTCCCGGTACAGGTGCAGGACGCTGGCCAGGCAGGGCGTGCTCCCGCCCTTCCAGATCGCGTAGCGGGTGTACCCCCACCAACACAGGACGAACCAGGAAACCGCGATGAAGTGGGGCAAGTGTTGCTCGAATGGCATGACAACTCCTTGAAAGTCCGGGCAATTATATCTGGCCGAAATACCGCGGTCAGCGCCCGAAACAACCACGCCCTGCGCTCGCGAGCCGGCGAAGTGACAGCTGCCCACATGAACTAGCGAGCTCAGGCCTGCGGCCGGCCCAGCGCCCGGTCGATCACCGCCACCAGCAGCAGCGTGGCCAACACCGGCAACAGCCAGCCCAGGCTGTGCTCGGCCAGCGGCAGGCGAGCGAGGAAAGCCGGCACTGCCGCCTTGAATCCTGCCGCGACCAACCCATCGCTTACGCCGAACACCAGGGCCACCGCCATCACCGGCACGAACACCCGCGGGGGGTGACGCCACAGCCGATCGGCGAGGCTGAGCAGCACCAGCACGATGGCCAGCGGGTAGAGACCGACCAGTACCGGCAGCGACACGCCGATCAACTGGGTCAGCCCCTGGTTGGCCAGCAGCAGGCTGAACAGGCTGGTCAGCACCACCACCGTGCGGTAGGGCAGCCCGAACTGGCTGCGGAAGAACTCGCCGCAGGCGGCGATCAGCCCCACCGCGGTAGTCAGGCATGCCAGGGTGATAACCAGTGCCAGCAGCAACTCGCCCGGCATGCCGAAGGTGTACCGTACATAGGTGGTGAGTATCTGCACGCCGTTCTGCGCCCCGGCGGCGATGCCCTGGCTGGTGGCGCCGAGACGGAACAGCGCCAGATACACCAGGGCCAGGCCGGTAGCGGCGATCAGCGCGGCCAGGATCGAGTAGCGCGTGACCCGATGCGCCATGTCGATGCCGTGGTCGCGGATAGCCGTGGCGATCACGATGCCGAACACCAGCGCGCCCAGGGTATCCATGGTCAGGTAGCCCTGGAGAAAGCCCTGCAGCAGCGGCGCCTCCCGATAGGCAGGAGCAATGCTGTTGCCAACCTCGCCGGCGGGAGCGAACACCGCCGCGCCTCCCAGCAACAGCAGGCCGATAATCAGTACCGGGGTGATCATCTTGCCGATGCGCTCGAGCAGCCGGCCCGGATTGAGGACGAGAAACAGCACGGCGGCAAAATACGCCAGCGTATACAGCCCCAGCGGCAGGGGGGCGTTGCCGGTGAAGGACGCCACGCCCATCTCGAACGACACCACCGCGGTGCGCGGGGTGGCGAACAGCGGGCCGATGGCCAGATACACCGCCACGGCAAATAGCAGCCCGGCGCGCCGCCCCAGGGGCGCAGTGAGCCGCGCCATGCCGCCACCTACCCGCGCCAGTGCCACCACGGTAAGCAGCGGCAGACCGACCGCCGTGAGCAGGAAGCCCAGCGCCGCACTCCACACCGATGCGCCGGCGGCCATGCCGACACTCGGCGGAAAGATGATGTTGCCCGCCCCGAGGAACAGCGCGAAGGTCATGAAGCCGAGACCCAGGACGTCGGCGGTTTTCAGATGATTCATGCACTCAACCAGATAGAGAAGTCGTGACCCGGCAGGAGCCGGAAACGGAAGGAGCCACCCGCAGGTGGCTCCTTCCGTCAGGCCTGCAGCAGCGGATCCTATTTCATGGTCCAGCCAGTCGCTTCGGCAAGCGCCTTGCCGATGTCGGCCAGCGAGCGCACGGTCTTCACCCCGGCGTCCTGCAGCGCGGCGAACTTCTCGTCCGCGGTGCCCTTGCCGCCGGAAATGATCGCCCCGGCGTGGCCCATGCGCTTGCCGGACGGTGCGGTCACGCCAGCGATGTAGGACACCACCGGCTTGCTCACGTTGGCCTTGATGAAGGCTGCCGCCTCTTCCTCGGCACTGCCGCCGATCTCGCCGATCATCACGATGGCTTCGGTCTGCGGATCCTGCTCGAAAAGCTTGAGGATGTCGATGAAGCTCGAGCCCGGGATCGGATCACCGCCGATGCCCACGCAGGTGGACTGGCCGAAGCCGGCATCGGTGGTCTGCTTCACGGCCTCGTAGGTCAGGGTGCCGGAGCGCGACACGATGCCGACCTTGCCCGGCAGATGGATGTGGCCGGGCATGATGCCGATCTTGCACTGGCCCGGGGTGATCACCCCGGGGCAGTTCGGCCCGATCAGGCGCACGCCCAGCTCGTCGCACTTCACCTTGACCTCGAGCATGTCGAGGGTCGGGATACCCTCGGTGATGCAGATGATCAGCTGGATGCCGCCGAAGGCCGCCTCGAGGATCGAGTCCTTGCAGAACGGCGCCGGCACGTAGATCACCGAGGCGGTGGCGCCCGTGGCGGCCACGGCGTCCTTGACGGTATCGAACACCGGCAGGCCGAGGTGGGTGGTCCCGCCCTTGCCGGGAGTCACGCCGCCGACCATGCGGGTGCCGTATTCGAGGGCCTGCTCCGAATGGAAGGTACCCTGACTGCCGGTGAAGCCCTGGCAGATGACCTTGGTGTCCTTGTCGATCAGGATGCTCATTGCTTGCCCTCCGCGGCCTTGACGACCTTCTGCGCGGCGTCGGTCAGACTGGTTGCCGCCATGATGTTCAGACCGCTTTCCGCCAGCACCCCGGCACCCAGTTCGGCATTGTTGCCTTCCAGACGAACCACTACCGGCACCTGCACACCGACTTCGCGGACCGCACCGATGATGCCTTCGGCGATCATGTCGCAGCGCACGATGCCACCGAAGATGTTGACCAGCACCGCCTTCACGTTGCTGTCGGAGAGGATGATCTTGAACGCCTCGACCACCCGTTCCTTGGTCGCGCCGCCACCGACGTCGAGGAAGTTGGCCGGCTTGCCGCCATGCAGGTTGACGATATCCATGGTACCCATGGCCAGGCCGGCGCCATTGACCATGCAGCCGATGTTGCCGTCCAGCGCCACGTAGTTGAGCTCCCACTTGGCCGCATGGGCCTCGCGCGGATCGTCCTGCGAGGGGTCCTGCATCTCGCGCAGCCTGGGCTGGCGGTACAGGGCATTGCCGTCGATGTTGAGCTTGGCATCCAGGCAGTGCAGGTTGCCGTCGGCCTTGATCACCAGCGGGTTGACCTCGAGCAGCGCCAGGTCGTAGTCCTCGAACAGCTGGGCCAGACCGACGAAGATCTGCGCGAACTGCCTGACCTGGTCACCCTGCAGGCCGAGCTGGAAGGCCAGTTCGCGGCCCTGGAACGGCTGGGCACCGACCAGCGGATCGATGCTGACCTTGAGGATCTTCTCGGGGGTTTCGTGGGCGACTTTCTCGATGTCCACGCCGCCCTCGGTGGAGGCCATGAACACGATGCGCCGCGAGGAGCGGTCGACTACTGCACCCAGATACAGCTCCTTGGCGATATCGGTGCAGGCCTCGACCAGAATCTTGCTGACCGGTTGCCCGTTGGCGTCGGTCTGGTAGGTCACCAGACGCTGATCCAGCCACTGCTGGGCAAAGGCCTTGGCCTCTTCCTTGTTACGAACCAGCTTGACGCCGCCCGCCTTGCCACGACCGCCGGCATGCACCTGGGCCTTGACCACCCAGGCAGTGCCGCCGATCTTGTCACAGGCTTCGGCTGCCTCTTTCGGAGTATCAACTGCATAGCCTTTGGAGACCGGCAGTCCATACTCGGCAAACAACTGCTTACCCTGATATTCGTGAAGATTCATGTTTCCATACCACTTTAGTTGTAAGTATTGGCATCATGGATCTTAAGCGGGAAAGTGTTGCAGTGACTAGAGTGCGTAGCACGGATTTCCGCGACCGTCACGTGAGGCAGAAATGAAAACGGCCCCGGTCGCGGGAAGTCCAAGACTCCCTCGACCGGGGCCGCTGGGGCCGCACGTCTGAAGCCAGGCTTCAGACGTGCGGCAGGCGCGGATTAGCGCTTCTTGCGGTTGGCAACGTGAATGGCATGGCCATTCACTGCCAGGGCAGCTTCATGCAGCGCCTCCGACAGGGTCGGGTGCGAGAACACCATCATGCCCAGGTCTTCGGCACTGGTGCCGAATTCCATGCCGATGGCGCCCTGCTGCACCAGCTCGGCAGCTGCCGGGCCAATCACGTGCACACCGAGCACGCGGTCGGTGTTGGCATCGGCGATGACCTTGACCAGACCGTGGGTATCGTTGGCAGCCATGGCACGGCCGCTGGCGGCGAACGGGAAGGTGCCGACGTTGATGGCAACGCCTTCGGCTTTCAGCTGCTGCTCGGTCTTGCCGACCGCGGCGATTTCCGGGTGGGTGTAGATGACCGACGGGATCAGGTCGTAGTTCACCTGCGCCTTGTGGCCGGCGATGCGCTCGGCAACCATCACGCCCTCTTCCGAGGCCTTGTGGGCCAGCATCGGGCCACGCACCACGTCACCGATCGCGTACACGCCCGGCACGCTGGTGGCGCACTGGTCGTCGACGAAGATGAAGCCGCGCTCGTCCAGGGTCACGCCGCTGTCGGCAGCCAGCACGTCCTGGGTCACCGGGCGACGGCCGACCGCGACGATCAGCTTGTCGAAGGTCAGCTGCTGCTCGCCGGCAGCGTCGGTGAAGTGCACAGTGACCTGCTTCTTCTTCACTTCCGAACCGGTCACGCGGGCATTCAGACGGATGTCCAGGCCCTGCTTGGTCAGCAGCTTCAGGGCTTCCTTGGCGATCTGCTCGTCGACAGCCGCGAGGAACTTGTCCTGGGCTTCGAGCACGGTCACTTCGGCACCCAGACGGGCCCACACCGAGCCCAGCTCCAGGCCGATGACGCCGGCGCCGATCACGCCCAGCTTCTTCGGTACGCTCTGGAATTCCAGGGCGCCGGTGGAGTCGACGATGATGTCGTGGTCAGCCGGAGCCGGCGGAATATCGATCGGCTTGGAACCGGAGGCGATGATCACGTGGGTGGCTTCCAGCACCTGGACCGAACCGTCCTCGGCGGTAACTTCCACCTGCTTGCCGGCCAGCAGCTTGCCGTGGCCTTCTACCAGGGTCACGCCGTTGGCCTTGAACAGGCCGGCAACGCCGGTGTTCAGGTTTTTCACGATGGACGCCTTGCGCTCGACCATCGCCGGCACGTCCATGCTCACGCCCTTGACCTCGATGCCATGGACGCCGAAGCTTTCCTTGGCTTCGTGGTACTTCCAGGAGCTGTCCAGCAGCGCCTTGGACGGGATGCAGCCGACGTTCAGGCAGGTACCACCAAGGACGACCTTGCCTTCCTTGCCCTTGTACTTCTCGATGCAGGCAGTCTTCAGGCCGAGCTGAGCTGCACGGATGGCCGCAACATAGCCACCGGGGCCACCGCCAATCACCACTACGTCGTATTTCTGGGTCATAACTCTCAATCCTTTTGGGATAAACCGGGCGGCCTCCGTGTCAGAGACCGCCGTGGGAGAAACGCGGGATCAGACGTCCAGCAACAGACGAGCCGGATCTTCCAGCAGATCCTTGATGGCCACCAGGAAGCTCACCGCTTCCTTGCCGTCGATCAGACGGTGGTCATAGGACAGGGCCAGGTACATCATCGGCAGGATCACGACCTGACCGTTAACGGCCATCGGACGATCCTGGATCTTGTGCATGCCGAGGATGGCGGTCTGCGGCGGGTTGACGATCGGGCTGGACAGCAGGGAGCCGAACACGCCGCCGTTGGAGATGGTGAAGGTGCCGCCGGTCATCTCTTCGATGGTCAGCTTGCCTTCCTTCGCCTTGCGGCCGTAGGCGCCGATGGTGCCCTCGATCTCGGCCAGGCTCATCAGCTCGGCGTTGCGCAGGACCGGAACCACCAGGCCACGGTCGCTGGACACGGCCACGCCGACGTCCGAGTAGCCGTGGTAGACAATGTCGCCGCCGTCGATCGAGGCGTTGACGCCCGGGAAGCGCTTGAGCGCTTCGGTGGCGGCCTTGACGAAGAAGGACATGAAGCCCAGGCGCACACCGTTGTGCTTCTTCTCGAACAGGTCCTTGTACTTGGCGCGCAGGTCCATGATCGGCTTCATGTTGACTTCGTTGTAGGTAGTCAGCATGGCCATGGAGGACTGGGCTTCGACCAGACGCTCGGCGATCTTGGCGCGCAGGCGGGTCATCGGCACGCGCTTCTCGACGCGGTCACCCGCGGCGAAGATCGGGGCGTCGGCAGCCGGGGCGGCCGGCTTGGCCGCCGGGGCCGGAGCAGCTTTCTTGGCATCGACCGCAGCAACGGCGTCTTCCTTGGTCACGCGACCGCCCTTGCCGGTACCCGGGATGGCGTTGCGATCCAGATCGTTCTCGGCGGCGATCTTGCGTGCAGCCGGCGACAGGATGGCGTCTTCGGCGGCGGCCGGAGCAGCGGCAGCCGGGGCGGCAGCAGCGGCAGCCGGCGCAGCGGCGACAGCGCCTTCGTTCAGCTTGCCGAGCAGCTGACCGCTGAGCACGGTGTCACCCTCGTTGGCGACGATCTCGGCGAGAACGCCATCGACTTCGGCCAGGACTTCCATGACCACTTTGTCGGTTTCGATGTCGACAATCAGCTCGTCACGCTTGACCGCGTCGCCCGGCTTCTTGTGCCAGGTAGCAACGGTACCGTCAGCGACGGATTCCGGGAAAGTCGGGGCTTTGATCTCGATAGCCATTATCTGCATTTCCTATTGATTCGGGGTCTTCATGGGGGCACCTGCCGGAGCGGGTCCGGCAGGGCCACTTGCCTGAAGGCATTAAATGGTGAAGGCGTCCTGCAGCAGTTTTTCCTGCTGCTCGGCGTGCATCGATGCGTAGCCACAGGCCGGAGATGCCGAAGCATCGCGACCGGCGTAAGCCAGACCGAGGGTCTTCTTGTACGCAGTGATGACGCGGCGCATGTGATGCTGGCTGCAGTACCAGGCGCCCTGGTTCATCGGCTCTTCCTGGCACCAAACCACGTGCTTGAGGTTCTTGTACGCGGCCATGACTTCGGCCAGCTCTTCTTCCGGGAACGGATAGAGCTGCTCGATGCGCACGATGGCGGTGTCCTCGCGACCTTCGGCACGGCGCTTCTCCAGCAGGTCGTAGTAGACCTTGCCGCTGCACAGGACCAGACGCTCGACCTTCTTCGGATCGAGGCTGTCGATTTCCGGCAGCACCGGCTGGAACGAGCCCTGGGCCAGATCTTCCAGAGTCGAGATGGCCAGCTTGTGGCGCAGCAGCGACTTCGGCGTCAGAGCCACCAGCGGCTTGCGCAGCGGGCGGATCACCTGGCGGCGCAGCATGTGGTAGACCTGGGCCGGAGTGGTCGGCACGCAGACCTGGATGTTCTGCTCGGCGCACAGTTGCAGGTAACGCTCCAGACGCGCGGAGGAGTGCTCCGGACCCTGGCCTTCGTAGCCGTGCGGCAGCAGCATGGTCAGACCGCACAGACGGCCCCACTTGTGCTCGCCGCTGGTGATGAACTGGTCGATCACCACCTGGGCACCGTTGGCGAAGTCACCGAACTGGGCTTCCCAGATCACCAGCGCGTTCGGCTGGGTGGTCGCGTAGCCGTATTCGAACGCCAGCACGGCTTCCTCGGAGAGGAAGGAGTCGTACAGCTCGAACTTCGGCTGACCGTCGAACAGGTGCTGCAGCGGAATGTGGCGGCTGGCGTCCTTCTGGCTGTGCAGCGCGGCATGGCGGTGCGAGAAGGTGCCACGGCCGACGTCCTGACCGGTGATGCGCACCGGATGGCCTTCCTTCAGCAGGGTGGCGTAGGCCAGGGTTTCCGCGCAGCCCCAGTTGATCGGCATGGCACCGACGCCCATGCGACCGCGATCTTCGTAGATCTTGGCAACCTGGCGCTGGACCACGAAACCTTCCGGAATCTGCAGCAGCTTGGCGTTCAGTTCCTGCAGGGTCTTCAGGTCGAAGCTGGTGTCGTGCTGGGCAGTCCAGGCGTGGCCCAGGTACGGCGTCCAGTTGACGAACAGCTCGGCGTTGGGTTCCTTGACCAGGCTCTTGACCACGTGCTGGCCGTTGTCCAGCGCGGTACGGTACTCCTCGACCTTGGCTTCGACCTGAGCAGTGCTCAGGGCACCGGCCTGCACCAAGGCATCGGCGTACAGCTCACGGGTGGTGCGCTGCTTGGCGATCTTCTGGTACATCAGCGGCTGGGTGCCGCTCGGCTCGTCGGCCTCGTTGTGGCCGCGACGACGGTAGCAGACCAGGTCGATGACCACGTCACGCTTGAACTGCATGCGGTAGTCGACGGCCATCTGGGTCACGAACAGCACGGCTTCCGGATCATCGCCGTTGACGTGCAGGATCGGCGCCTGAATCATCTTCGCCGGATCGGTGCAGTACTCGGTGGAGCGCGAGTCTTCGGTATTGCTGATGGTGAAACCGACCTGGTTGTTGACCACGATATGGATCGTGCCACCAGTCTTGAAGCCGCGGATCTGCGACATCTGGAAGGTTTCCATGACCACGCCCTGACCGGCGAAGGCCGCGTCACCGTGGATGGAAATCGGTACCACCTTGTCGCCCACGGCATCGCCGCGACGGTCCTGACGGGCACGCACGGAGCCCTCGACCACCGGGGAAACGATTTCCAGGTGCGACGGGTTGAACGACATGGCCAGGTGCACTTCGCCACCCGGGGTCATGACGTTGGAGGAGAAGCCCTGGTGGTACTTCACGTCACCGGAGCTGAGGCCTTCGACACGCTTGCCCTCGAACTCGTCGAACAGGTCACGCGGGTTCTTGCCCAGCGCGTTGACCAGCAGGTTCAGGCGGCCGCGGTGGGCCATGCCGATGACGATTTCCTTGGCGCCGTAGGAGCCGGAGCGCTGGATGATCTCGTCGACCATCGGCACCATGCTCTCGCCACCTTCCAGACCGAAGCGCTTGGTGCCCGGGAACTTGGTACCCAGGTACTTCTCCAGGCCTTCGGCGGCAGTCAGACGCTCGAGCAGGTGGCTCTTGGCTTCGACGGAGAACTCCGGACGACCACGCACGCTTTCCAGGCGCTGGGCGAACCAGTTGCGCTGCTCGGCATCGACGATGTGGGTGAATTCCGCGCCGATGGTGCCGCAGTAGGTAGCCTGCAGGCCATCGCGAATTTCGCGCAGGGTCGCTTCCTGGCGGCCGATGTACAGATCGCCGGTGCGGAAGACGGTGTCGAGATCAGCGTCGGTCAGACCGTAGTGATGGATCGACAGATCAGCCGGAGCCTGGCGCTGCCAGAGGCCCAGAGGGTCGAGGCGGGAAGCCTGATGGCCGCGCATGCGGAAGGCCTGAATCAGACGCAGAACTTCGACCTGCTTCTTCTCGTGCTCGCTGCTCACAGCACCGGCGGACACCGGCTGGGCGCGACGCTGATTCTTGGCCAGCAGGACGAAGTGATCGCGGACCGTGGCATGCGAAACGTCGGGAGACTGGTTGCCGCCGGTTGGCAGCTTCTGGAAGTAGGTGCGCCACTCTTCGGGCACAGCGTTGGGATCGTGCAGGAAGAGCTCGTAGAGTTCTTCGACGTAGGCAGCGTTACCACCGGACAGGTGGGCACTGTTCCACATCCGCTGCATTACGCTTTCATGCATGCTAGGTCACCCTCGGTAAGGGGACACCACCTGGCGTGGAGAACCGCACCATGGCTCGAAAGTCCTGAGCAGCGACTTCGGTAAAGCCACTACGGATCCCGCAGATGGTTCGGGTTTTAACCCGATCGCCCCTGCTGGTCGTTTTTTAATCAGAAACCGCGGCTTTGTGGGCTACGGCTGGCTTTGCAACTGCGCTGGCCGGCCATCCAGCCAGCGCAGGTTTCGTTGAATCACCGCCAGAAGCGGATCATCAGGTACCGCTTTGCAGCAGCATGTTACGCACGTGGCCGATAGCCTTGGTCGGGTTCAGACCCTTCGGGCATACGTTCACGCAGTTCATGATGCCGCGGCAACGGAACACGCTGAACGGATCGTCCAGCGAGGCCAGACGCTCTTCGGTCTTGGTGTCGCGGCTGTCGGCCAGGAAACGATAGGCCTGCAGCAGTGCGGCCGGACCGAGGAACTTGTCCGGGTTCCACCAGAAGGACGGGCAGGAAGTCGAGCAGCAAGCGCACAGGATGCACTCGTACAGGCCATCCAGCTTCTCGCGCTGTTCCGGCGACTGCAGACGCTCGATGGCCGGAGCCGGAGTATCGTTCTGCAGGAACGGCTGCACCTTCTCGTACTGCTTGTAGAAGATGCTCATGTCGACCACCAGGTCACGGATGACCGGCAGACCTGGCAGCGGACGAATGACCAGCTTGCCGTTCTTCACCACCGCCGACAGCGGGGTGATGCAGGCCAGGCCGTTCTTGCCGCTGATGTTCATGCCGTCGGAACCGCATACGCCTTCGCGGCAGGAGCGACGGTAGGAGAAGGTGACGTCCTGCTCCTTGATCAGGGCCAGCACGTCCAGCACCATCAGGTCCTTGCCATCGGTGTTGACCTGGAAGTCCTGCATGAACGGAGCAGCGTCTTTTTCCGGGTTATAGCGATAAACACTCACTTGCAACATGGCGGCTACCCTTAATAAGTACGAACCTTGGGTTCAAAGGCCGGAACGGTCTTCGGCGAGAAATTGACACCACGCTTGGTCACGCGCTTCTCACCCGGGAAGTACAGGGAGTGGCACAGCCAGTTCTCGTCGTCGCGATCCTCGAAGTCTTCGCGGGCATGCGCACCACGGGACTCTTTGCGAGCCTCGGCAGCGATCGCCGTGGCTTCGGCCACTTCGAGGAGGTTTTGCAGTTCCAGCGCTTCAGTACGCGCAGTGTTGAAAGCCTGGCTCTTGTCCGCGATCTTGACGTTCGCGATGCGTTCCCGCAGTTCGGCCAGTTGGGCAATACCCTTCTGCATGTATTCGCCGGTACGGAATACACCGAAGTAGTTCTGCATGCAGTTTTGCAGCTCTTTACGCAGCGGAGCCACGTCTTCGCCAGTGGTGCGCTCGTTGACGCCGGACAGGCGCTTGAGCGAAGCCTCGAGGTCGGACTCGGTGGCACCACGGTGCTCGATGCCTTCCTTGAGGGCTTTTTCCAGGTGCAGACCAGCGGCACGACCGAACACCACCAGGTCGAGCAGCGAGTTGCCGCCCAGACGGTTGGCGCCGTGTACGGATACGCAGGCGACTTCACCTACGGCGAACAGACCGTCGATGATCTTGTCGTTGCCGTTGGCGTCCTGGGTGATGGCCTGGCCATGGATGTTGGTGGCTACGCCGCCCATCATGTAGTGGCAGGTCGGCACGACCGGAACCGGAGCAGTCACCGGATCGACGTGAGCGAAGGTCTTGGACAGTTCGCAGATGCCTGGCAGGCGGCTGTGCAACACTTCCTCGCCCAGGTGATCGAGCTTCAGCAGCACGTGATCGCCATCCGGACCACAGCCGTTGCCGGCGATGATTTCCTTGACCATGGAGCGCGCAACCACGTCGCGGCCGGCCAGGTCCTTGGCGTTCGGCGCATAACGCTCCATGAAGCGTTCGCCGTGCTTGTTGATCAGGTAGCCACCCTCGCCGCGGCAACCTTCGGTCACCAGCACGCCGGCACCGGCGATGCCGGTCGGGTGGAACTGCCACATTTCGATGTCCTGCACCGGCACGCCGGCACGCAGGGCCATACCAATGCCGTCACCGGTATTGATCAGGGCGTTGGTGGTGGACGCGTAGATGCGACCAGCACCGCCGGTGGCCAGCACGGTGGCCTTGGCGCGGATGTAGGCCGTCTCGCCGGTCTCGATGCAGATGGCGATGATGCCGACGATGGCGCCGTCCTGGTTCTTCACCAGATCGACCGCGAACCACTCGTTGAGGAAGGTGGTACCGTTCTTCAGGTTGGCCTGGTACAGGGTGTGCAGCAGGGCGTGACCGGTACGGTCGGCCGCGGCACAGGTACGAGCAGCCTGGGTCGGATTATCCGGACCCTTGGACTGGCCGCCGAACGGACGCTGGTAGATGCGACCCTGTTCGGTACGGGAGAACGGCAGCCCCATGTGCTCGAGCTCGAACACGGCTTCCGGGCCGACGGAGCACATGTATTCGATAGCGTCCTGGTCACCGATGTAGTCGGAACCCTTGACGGTATCGTACATGTGCCAGCGCCAATCGTCGTTCGGGTCGGCCGAAGCGATTGCGCAGGTGATGCCACCCTGGGCGGATACGGTGTGCGAACGGGTCGGGAAGACCTTGGTCACCACGGCAGTCTTGTGTCCCGACTGGGACAGCTGCAGCGCAGCGCGCATGCCGGCACCGCCGCCACCGATGATGATGGCGTCGAAGGAAAGAGTAGGAATGTTAGCCATGGATCAGATACCCCAAAGAATCTGCACACCCCAGACAAAGAACGCGAACATGGCGATGCCGCAGACTGCCTGGAACAGGAAACGCACAGCGGTGGCCGCTTTGCCCAGCGCCATCGGCGTCAGGTAGTCAGTGGAGATAGTCCACATACCGACCCACGCATGCACGCTCAGGGCAACGATGCCCAGCAGGCTGAAGATGCGCATCCAGTTCTGGGAGAACAGGCCATGCCAGTCGGAGAAAGTCAGACTGGGGCTGGCTACGAGATATCCCAACAGAAAGAGGAAATAAGCCGCGAGAACCACAGCGGAAACCCGCTGCGCCATCCAGTCGTACAGACCCGAACGGGAGAAGTTAGTGACGTTGGTTACCATACCCACACCCCTGCAAGAACGATCAGCACCGCGGCAACGGCGATGACAATTTTGGAGCCCAGCTTTCCGCCTTCCAGCGTTTCACCAATGCCCATATCCATGATCAGATGGCGAATACCGGCTACCAGATGGTACAGCAGCGCGGACAACAGGCCCCAAATCACGAGCTTGGCCAGAGGGCTGGTCAGACACGCCTTCACCTGCTCGAAGCCTTCCTCGGACGCCAGGGACAGGTCGAGTGCGTACAGCAGCACAGCGATGCCCAAGAACAAAATGACGCCGGAAATGCGGTGAGCGATGGACGTGTAAGCAGTGACTGGGAGTTGGATGGTCCTAAGGTCTAGGTTTACGGGTCGTTTGCTATTCACGGCTTCTTTTCACACTGAGAGCCCCAACCAGCAGGGCAAGTTGTCGGGAAGTGCACTTGTCAGGTACCCATCACCAGGGAGTGACAACAGCCAGAACCAAGGACTGGCATAGCCTCTGGCGGTCGGCTGTGAAGTATAGACAGTTAGGGTATCGATGACAACGCGCACCCCTAGCCTAAAGGACGGATTGTCGCAGGGGAAAAAAGGGCGTAAACAGGCGCTCTTCATGGCCAAAAGTGTCGGCACACAGCCCGGACAAACATCCTTTTGGACAAATTGACATTCGATTTTATCGCTCTATAGTGGCACCGGCCCTGCCTGGGGGGCTGCTGTATAGATGATGATTTCACGCATAATTTTTAGGAGGCCGGTATGGCTGACAAGAAAGCACAGTTGATCATCGAGGGCGCTGCCCCCGTCGAGCTGCCCATCCTCTCTGGCACCATGGGCCCCGACGTGATCGACGTCCGGAGCCTGACCAACCAGGGCGTCTTCACCTATGATCCTGGCTTCATGTCCACCGCTGCTTGCGAGTCGAAGATCACCTTCATCGACGGTGACAAGGGTGTTCTGCTGCACCGCGGCTACCCGATCGAGCAACTGGCCGAGAAGTCCGACTATCTCGAGACCTGCTACCTGCTGCTGAACGGCGAACTGCCGAACGCAGAGCAGAAGGCTCACTTCACCGGCCTGGTGAAGAACCACACCATGGTTCACGAGCAGATGAAGTCGTTCCTCAACGGCTTCCGTCGCGATGCTCACCCGATGGCCGTGATGTGCGGCATGGTCGGCGCCCTGTCCGCCTTCTACCATGACTCGCTGGACAACAACAATCCGCAGCACCGCGAAATCTCTGCGATCCGCCTGATCGCCAAGATGCCGACCATTGCCGCCATGGCGTACAAGTACTCCGCCGGCCAGCCGATCATGTATCCGCGCAATGACATGGGCTACGCGGAAAACTTCCTGCACATGATGTTCAGCACCCCGTGCGAGGACAAGCCGGTCAACCCGGTACTGGCCCGCGCCATGGATCGCATCTTCGTTCTGCACGCCGACCATGAGCAGAATGCATCCACCTCCACCGTGCGCCTGGCAGGTTCCACCGGTGCCAACCCGTTCGCCTGTATCGCCGCGGGCATCGCTGCCCTGTGGGGGCCGGCTCACGGCGGCGCCAACGAAGCCGTGCTGACCATGCTCGACGAGATCGGCAGCGTCGAGAACATCGAGAAGTTCATCGCCAAGGCCAAGGACAAGAACGACCCGTTCAAGCTGATGGGCTTCGGTCACCGCGTGTACAAGAACTTCGACCCGCGCGCCAAGGTCATGAAAAAGACCTGCGACGAAGTACTGCAGGAACTGAACATCAACGATCCGAAACTCGAACTGGCCATGAAGCTGGAAGAGATTGCGCGCAACGATCCTTACTTCAAGGAGCGCAACCTGTACCCGAACGTCGACTTCTACTCGGGCATCATCCTGAAGGCCATCGGCATTCCGACCAGCATGTTCACCGTGATCTTCGCCCTGGCACGTACCGCCGGCTGGATCTCCCAGTGGAAGGAAATGCTCTCCACTCCTTATAAGATCGGCCGCCCGCGTCAGATCTACACCGGCTATCCAACCCGCGACTACGCGCCGCTGAACAGCCGCAAGTAAGAACTGCGCAAACACAAAAGGGCTGCTTCGGCAGCCCTTTTGCTTTTCAGCGCCATCAACCCCGCACTGCCTCTCCCCTCCTCCTGCACGCAGACGCACGGGTCATAGCCTTGCTCGCGCGCCGTCACGCCGACACGCGTCTATAGCCACCTGCCACCTACACTCCGCGCATGCACTGTCATTCTGCGGCGATCATGGAGTCGGTCTCCGTGATGACCGGCAAGCAGCCCTACCAAGACATGATCAAGTTCTTGGGCAAGCTGTTCGGCATCAACTTCGCCCTCGGCGACATCTTCGGCGCGCCGCTGGCCATCGAGGGACTGATGGCGTTCCTCCCCGCGCCGACCTTCATCGGCCTGTCCTTCTTCGGCTGGAACCGCCTGATCCTCCACCCGTTGGGCGGCTGGCTGCTGATGGGGCTGGGCTACCTCATCCGCTGGCGCGCCAGCCACGACTGATCGCGCCGATCAGGCGGTCAGTTGCTCCAGCTCGGTGAGCAGACGGACAGCCTGGGCATCCGTTTCGCCACACACCTCGTGATCGGCGGAGAATCGCGAGCAGACCGCTGGCCGCTCGGGCTGGCCGAACAGCCGGCAGAGATTGTGCTCATCCAGCTGTACGCAGCGCACACCGGCCGGCTTGCCCTGCGGCATGCCGGGAATCGGCGAGGAAATCGACGGGGCGACGCAGCAGGCCCCACAACCGGCTCGACATTGCATGACGACTACCATCCGAAAAGTCCAGGACACAGGAGCGGCGCGTGACATCGACCGCAAGGCGCGCGAGCATAGCCGCCGCTCCGGCACTCGCCAAGAGCAACCCATCGTCATCCCGTGGAGTCAGCCCCATGCCGGTTTGGATGCAGACCGCCGCCCTGCTCAGCCTGTCCAACATCTTCATGACCTTCGCCTGGTACGGCCACCTGAAGACCCTCAACGGCAAGCCGTGGATCATCGCCGCGCTGATCAGCTGGGGAATCGCCCTGTTCGAGTATCTGATCATGGTGCCGGCCAACCGCATCGGCTACAGCGAGATGTCGGTCGGCCAGCTGAAGATCATGCAGGAAGTCATCACCCTGAGCATCTTCGTGCCGTTCAGCGTTCTGTACATGCAGCAGCCGCTGAAACTGGACTACTTGTGGGCCGGCCTGTGCCTGCTCGGCGCGGTGTACTTCATCTTCCGCAGCGCCTAAACGCGCCGGCCCGGCTGGATCAGGAGCGCACCTGCGGCTTCAGGCGCGTGATCAGGCTCGAAGTATCCCAGCGCCCACCGCCGGCAGCCTGCACGTCGGCATAGAACTGATCGACCAGTGCGGTGACCGGCAGTTGCGCGCCGTTGCTGCGCGCCTCGTCGAGCAGGATGCCCAGATCCTTGCGCATCCAGTCCACCGCGAAACCGAAGTCGAAGCGCCCCTCCAGCATGCTGGCATGACGGTTCTCCAGCTGCCAGGACTGCGCCGCGCCCTTGCTGATCACCTCCATCGCCGCATTGCCGTCGAGACCGGCACACTGAGCGAAATGCAGCGCCTCGGACAGGCCCTGCAGCAGGCCGCCGATACAGATCTGGTTGACCATCTTGGTCAGCTGGCCGCTGCCGGCGTGCCCCATCAGGCGCACCATCCGCGCATAGCCCTGGATCACCGGCTCGGCGCGGGCGAACACCGCCGGCTCGCCACCGACCATCACCGTCAGCACGCCGTTCTGCGCCCCGGCCTGGCCGCCGGAAACCGGCGCATCGAGAAACTCCAGCTCGCGTTCGGCCGCCAGGGCTGCCAGCTCGCGGGCCACGCTGGCCGACGCCGTGGTGTGATCGACCAGCACACTGCCCGGCGCCATACCGGCAAAGGCGCCGTCCGCGCCTAGCACGACCGAACGCAGGTCATCGTCGTTGCCCACGCAGCTCATCACGAACTCGGCACCCGCCACCGCCTCGCGGGGGGTCGGCGCACTGCGCCCGCCATGCTCGGCCACCCAGCGCTGCGCCGTCTCCGCGGTGCGGTTGTACACGCACAGCTCATGCCCGTGCCGCGCCAGATGACCGGCCATCGGATAGCCCATTACCCCCAACCCCAGAAACGCGACCTTCGCCATCATTCACCTCCAGTGAGCGAGTTCCCGAGCCTAGCACAGGGGTTTGCCGCCACAGTAGGCTGCGGCCATACTCGAGGCGCACAGACCAAGGAGCGGAGCATGAAACACTGGCTGGTAATCGACCTGGAAGCCACCACGGACAAGAACGGCTGGCCGGTCGAGGAAATGGAGATCATCGAGATCGGCGCCTCGATCGTCGACGAACAGGGGCGCGAGCAGGCTCACTTCCAGAGTTTCGTCCAGCCGACCCGCCACCCGCAGCTCACCGCCTTCTGCCGCGAACTGACCCACATCCGCCAGTCCGACGTGGACAGCGCGCCGACCCTCAGGCAACTTCACGCGACCTTCGAGCCTTGGCTGCAACAGCATCTGGGCAACCTGCAAGGCTGGCTCAGCTGGGGCGACTACGACCGCCAGCAGTTCGAGATCGAATGGCGCAAGCAGCAGATCGCCAGCTGCCTGGCCAGCCTGCCGCACTTCAACCTGAAGAAGCTGTTCCACCGCCAGTTCAAGGGCGTGGTCGGCCGCAAGCGGGTCGGCCTGAACAGGGCTCTGGAGATGACCGGCCTGACGTTTCTCGGTACCCAGCACCGCGGCCTCGATGATGCGCGCAACATCGCCCGCCTGCTGCCCGCCACGCTGCCGGTACTGGCCGCCGCGCGCCTGGAAGCCCAGCAAGGGCAACAGGCGCGGCAGTAGCAGCTGCCTTCATCTCTTCGGCCTGCGCGCCCGGCTTGTGCACCTGCGGCTCTTCAGCACCTGAAGGGCCGGCAGGCGCCGCCAGGACCTCCCCGCCTGCATGAACAAAATTCATGCAAACCCCACTGCGACGCCAATCCCCTGCAGCTTTGCTATCATTCCCGCCTTTACGATCCACCCTCTCCAGGTAGTCCCCATGTCCGATCGCGCCGCCCGCCTCCAGGCCCTCCAGAACGCCCTCAAGGAACGCATCCTGATCCTCGACGGCGGCATGGGCACCATGATCCAGAGCTACAAGCTGCAGGAAGAGGACTACCGCGGCGAACGCTTTGCTGACTGGCCGAGCGACGTCAAGGGCAACAACGACCTGCTGCTACTGTCGCGCCCGGACGTGATCCAGGCCATCGAGAAGGCCTACTTGGACGCCGGCGCCGACATCCTCGAGACCAACACCTTCAACGCCACCCGCGTGTCCCAGGCCGACTACGGCATGGAGGCGCTGGCCTACGAACTGAACGTGGAAGGCGCGCGCCTGGCCCGTGAAGTGGCCGACGCCAAGACCGCCGAGACCCCGGACAAGCCGCGCTTCGTCGCCGGCGTGGTCGGCCCGACCAGCCGCACCTGCTCGATCTCCCCGGACGTGAACAACCCCGGCTACCGCAACGTCACCTTCGACGAGCTGGTGGAGAACTACACCGAATCCACCCGCGGCCTGATCGCCGGCGGCGCCGACCTGATCCTGATCGAGACCATCTTCGACACCCTTAACGCCAAGGCGGCGATCTTCGCCGTGCAGCAGGTGTTCGAGGAAGAAGGCGTCGAACTGCCGATCATGATTTCCGGCACCATCACCGACGCCTCCGGCCGCACCCTGTCCGGGCAGACCACCGAGGCGTTCTGGAACTCGGTGCGCCACGCCAACCCGATCTCCGTAGGCCTCAACTGCGCCCTCGGCGCCAAGGACCTGCGCCCGTACCTGGAAGAGCTGGCCACCAAGGCCGACACCCACGTGTCCGCCCACCCCAACGCCGGCCTGCCCAACGCCTTCGGCGAATACGACGAGACCCCGGCACAGATGGCCGCGGTGGTCGAGGAGTTCGCCGCCAGTGGCTTCCTCAACATCATCGGCGGCTGCTGCGGCACCACCCCGCCGCACATCCAGGCAATCGCCGAGGCAGTGGCCAAGTACCCGCCGCGCGTCATTCCGGAAATTCCCAAGGCCTGCCGCCTGTCCGGCCTCGAGCCGTTCACCATCGACCGCAACAGTCTGTTTGTTAACGTCGGCGAGCGCACCAACATCACCGGCTCGGCCCGCTTCGCCCGCCTGATCCGCGAGGAGAACTACACCGAGGCCCTCGAAGTCGCCCTGCAGCAGGTGGAAGCCGGCGCCCAGGTGATCGACATCAACATGGACGAGGGCATGCTCGACTCGAAGGCGGCGATGGTCACCTTCCTCAACCTGATCGCCGGCGAGCCGGACATCTCGCGCGTGCCGATCATGATCGACTCCTCCAAGTGGGAAGTGATCGAGGCCGGCCTCAAGTGCATCCAGGGCAAGGGCATCGTCAACTCGATCTCCATGAAGGAAGGCGTCGAGGCCTTCAAGCACCACGCCCGCCTGTGCAAGCGCTACGGCGCCGCCGTGGTGGTGATGGCCTTCGACGAGGCCGGCCAGGCCGACACCGCCGCGCGCAAGCGCGAGATCTGCCAGCGCAGCTACGACATCCTGGTCAACGAAGTCGGCTTCCCGCCGGAAGACATCATCTTCGACCCGAACATCTTCGCCGTGGCCACCGGCATCGAGGAACACAACAACTACGCGGTCGACTTCATCGAGGCCTGCGCCTACATCCGCGACCACCTGCCCTACGCGCTGAGCTCGGGCGGCGTGTCCAACGTGTCGTTCTCGTTCCGCGGCAACAACCCGGTGCGCGAGGCGATCCACTCGGTATTCCTCTACCACGCCATCCAGAACGGCCTGACCATGGGCATCGTCAACGCCGGCCAGCTGGAGATCTACGACGAGATCCCCAAGCAGCTGCGTGATGCGGTCGAGGACGTGGTACTCAACCGCCACGCTGGCAGCACCGAAGCGCTGCTGGCCATCGCCGACCAGTACAAGGGCGACGGCTCGGTCAAGGAAGCCGAGACCGAGGAATGGCGCAGCCTGCCGGTCGGCAAGCGCCTGGAGCACGCACTGGTCAAGGGCATCACCGCCTTCATCGTCGAGGACACCGAGGAGTTCCGCCAGCAGTGCGCGCGGCCCATCGAGGTCATCGAAGGCCCGCTGATGAGCGGCATGAACGTGGTCGGCGACCTGTTCGGCGCCGGCAAGATGTTCCTGCCCCAGGTAGTCAAGTCCGCGCGGGTGATGAAGCAGGCGGTGGCGCACCTGATCCCCTTCATCGAGGCGGAAAAGGGCGACAAGCCGGAAGCCAAGGGCAAGATCCTCATGGCCACCGTGAAGGGCGACGTGCACGACATCGGCAAGAACATCGTCGGCGTGGTGCTCGGCTGCAACGGCTATGACATCGTCGATCTGGGCGTGATGGTGCCGGCGGAGAAGATCCTGCAGACCGCCATCGCGGAAAAATGCGACATCATCGGCCTGTCCGGGCTGATCACCCCGTCGCTGGACGAGATGGTCCACGTCGCCAAGGAAATGCAGCGCCAGGGCTTCTCGCTGCCGCTGATGATCGGCGGCGCCACCACTTCCAAGGCGCACACCGCGGTGAAGATCGAGCCGCAGTACAGCAACGACGCGGTGATCTATGTCACCGACGCCTCGCGCGCCGTCGGCGTGGCCACCACCCTGCTGTCCAAGGAGCTCAAGCCCGACTACGTGGCCAAGCTGAAGACGGACTACGCCGAAGTACGCGAGCGCACCGCCGCGCGCAGCTCGCGCACCGAGCGTCTGAGCTACGAGAAGGCGGTGGCCAACAAGCCGCAGTTCGACTGGGCCGGCTACCAGGCTCCGGTGCCCTCCTTCACCGGCGTCAAGGAACTGGACGACATCGACCTGTCCACCCTGGCCGAGTACATCGACTGGACGCCGTTCTTCATCTCCTGGGACCTGGCCGGCAAGTTCCCGCGCATCCTCACTGATGAGGTGGTCGGCGAAGCCGCCACCGCGCTGTACGCCGACGCCCAGGCCATGCTCAAGAAATTGATCGACGAGAAGCTGATCCGCGCCAAGGCAGTGTTCGGCTTCTGGCCGGCCAACCAGGTGCAGGACGACGACCTGGAAGTCTACGGCGCCAACGGCGAGAAACTGGCCAGCCTGCACCACCTGCGCCAGCAGACCATCAAGCCGGACGGCAAGCCCAACCTCTCCTTGGCCGACTTCGTCGCGCCGAAAGAGTCCGGAGTGACCGACTATATGGGCGGCTTCATCGTCACCGCCGGCATCGGCGCCGAGGAACTGGCCAAGGCCTATCAGGACAAGGGCGACGACTACAACAGCATCATGGTCAAGGCGCTGGCCGACCGCCTCGCCGAAGCCTGCGCCGAGTGGCTGCACAAGGAAGTGCGCACCCAGTACTGGGGCTACGACAAGGGCGAGCAGCTTTCCAACGAGGAACTGATCAAGGAACAGTACAAGGGCATCCGCCCCGCCCCCGGCTACCCGGCCTGCCCGGACCACACCGAGAAGGGCACCCTGTTCCAGCTGCTCGACCCGCAGGGTACCAGCGGCGTGACCCTTACCGAGCACTACGCCATGTTCCCTGCCGCCGCGGTGAGCGGCTGGTACTTCGCCCACCCGCAGGCGCAGTACTTCGCCGTCGGCAAGGTCGACAAGGATCAGGTGGAGAGCTATTCGAAGCGCAAGGGCCAGGAGCTCAGCGTTACCGAGCGCTGGCTGGCGCCGAATCTGGGTTATGACAGCTAACGGCAACAACAGGACCGGCACAGGAAGGACAAGAGAAATCTTGTCCTTCTCGCTTTTGGAGACATAGATGTCCATCCCCACCTACGACCAGTTCATCGAACCTATCCTGCGCTTTCTGGCCGCCAACCCCGCTGGCGTACCGACTAGAGAAGTGCATGAGGCAACCGCCAAAGCTCTCCAGTTGACCGCGGAGCAGCGCCAGGAAGTAGTCCCCAGCGGCAGCCGACTTACAAGAACCGCGCCGGTTGGGCCCATGACCGTCTCAAGCGAGCGGGTCTGTCCAGCAGTGCCAAACGCGGCTACTGGAAGCTGACCGATCTCGGCTTTACCTATGCGGTCAAGAATCCATCGCCACTGCCTGCCGAGGAAGTCGAACGCCTGGCCATGGCTTTCAACAACGTGAAGTTGAAGATGGCAAATGACGCAGCACCTCTGGATGCCGAGATGGAGGATGTGCCAACACTGACCTCCGCCACAGCCAGCCCCGACGACCGCCTCGAGCAGGCGCTCAAAGAACTGCGCGAAGCCGTGGCGACCGATCTGCTGGACAACCTGCAGCAGGTTTCGCCGGGGCGCTTCGAGATCATCGTCCTCGACGTGCTGCATCGCCTCGGTTACGGCGCCAGCCGCAGCGATCTGCAGCGCGTCGGCGGCTCTGGTGACGGTGGCATCGACGGCGTCATTTCGCTGGACAAACTGGGGCTGGAGAAGATCTACGTGCAGGCCAAGCGCTGGCGCAGAACACCGTCGGCCGTCCTGACCTGCAGGCCTTCTTCGGTGCGCTAGCTGGGCAGAAGGCCAAGCGCGGGGTGTTCATCACCACCTCGGGCTTCACCGCCCAAGCCATCGACTTCGCCCGCTCGGTCGAGGGCATCGTGCTGGTCGATGGTTCCAAGCTGGTTCATCTGATGATGGATCACGAGGTCGGTGTGACCTCGCGCCTGATCAAGTTACCCAAGCTGGATAGCGACTACTTCGACGAAGAAGCTGGCTGACTCACAATGAATACACCGCTGATCCGCCCCTTCCACCCCGGTGAGTCGTTGGCGCTGCGAGCCCTGTTCCATGATTCAGTCCACCGGCTTGGTGTCGCCCATTACACGGCGGAGCAACTGGACGCCTGGGCTCCGGCACAGTTCGACGCGCAGGCCTGGAGCGAGCGCATTCGCCACAACCGCCCGTTCGTTGCCGCGGATGAAACAGGCACGCTGCTCGGCTACGCAGACCTGCAGCCCGATGGCCATATCGACCAGTTCTTCATCGCGGCCGACGCCGCCCGCCGCGGCGTCGGTACGGCGCTGCTGGCCTTTCTGGAAGCACGCGCCAGACAGCTCGCCATCGTTGGGCTCAGTACCGACGTCAGCCTGTGTGCGGAGGCATTCTTCCGGCAGGCCGGTTTCAGGTCGTCGAACGGCACTTGCCGGTCATTGGCGGGATAGCGCTGGCCAATGCGCGGATGATCAAGGCCCTAGGCTGAAAGCCCGCGGATCGCCGCCGCACCGTCCGGGCGGTGCGGCCGCGCCTCGGCAGGCACCGCCAGCCACGCTTACCCTCAGTGACTGTCCTTATCCCCGCCCGAACGCCGCACGATCTTGATCGAATACTCCAGCTTCGGCTTGCGCGTCACACTGATCGGCCGGCGGGTGACGGTGTCGAGGGTGATGTTCCAGAAGCCGTTGCTCGGCACGCGGATCCTCGCCGGGAAACGGTCGAAGTGACCGCCGATGTAGTTGTGGCGGGCGCCATTCTTGAAGCTGCGGAAGTTCGCATCGTTCATCAGGCGGATGTTGCAAGGCTGCGAGCTTTCGATGACGACCAGGTCGTCCTCGTTCAGCTGCTCGCGTTGGTGAATGAATTTCATCGGTGATTCCAAGACACGTTACAGGGCGCGGAACATAGCATGAAGCCGAGGCACTGGCTGCACGGCTGCGGTTAAACTCGTCTTCCCCCGCCACGGACGTCGCGAGCGAAGAACCTGATGCGCCTTTTCAAGCTGACCGTATGGCTGGCAGCCCTGTGGCTGGCGTGGATCGTGCTGACTCCGTCAAAGCAAACCCCTCAAGTGAGTGGCGACCTGGCCGGCAGCCAACTGCGGGTCGCCAATCATCGCCTGCAGGTCCTGCAACCCTTCCAGCTTGAAGAAGCTCTGGTGCTGGGTCGCGAAGACTACCGCTTCGACCGCGGCGCACAGGTCTCGCCCACCGATCTGGCACTGGGCTGGGGGCCCATGGCCAACCCGGGCATATCCCGGCAGATCGAGATCCGCCAGAGCAACCGCTGGTACTACTGGCGGGCCGACGTGCTGCCAATCCCGCGGAGGGAAATCGAGAGACACAGCGCCAACATGCACATGATCCCGGCCAGCGCCGCAGTGGCCGCCACGCTGGACAGCCTGCAGGAAGGCGCGCGCATCCGCCTGTCCGGCCAACTGGTGCGCGTCGAGGGCGATGACGGCTTCCGCTGGGTCAGCTCCCTGAGCCGGGAGGACACCGGCAGTGGTGCCTGCGAGCTGGTCTGGGTCGAGGAGTTGGCTGTGTTACCGTGATCATGACTGAACCAGCCCGGTAATACGCAAGGCGCATGGCAGGCCTGGAAATACCGTACACGACAAGGACCCGTCATGCGCCTGCTCCGCATCCTCCTGCAACTGCTGATCCTCGCCTTCTTCCTGCCGATCCTGTTCCTCATCGCCGTGCAGCGGCCGCTGGAAGTGGGTGCCCTGCTCGCCGCCTCCGGCCTGTTTATCCTCCTGCTGCTGCTCATCCTGCTGCTGCGCGAGCACACTGCCCATCGACGTGATCATCGCCATGACATCAGCGACAAGGTGATGCTCGGCTTCGTCTTTCTGGCCGGCGGTGCCCTGCTGCTGTTCGCTGGACTGATCGCTTCGGGGCAGTACCAGCCGAATGGCCGGCGAGGTCAGTTGCTCACCGGCATCATCGAGTTGATCGGCCCGTGGTTGCCGGCCGGAGTGTTCTTGGCACTCGGCCTGCAACTGGTCTGGCTGGGTTATTGAAGCTGGCGCGCACGCTGAACAGGCGTAGGACACAGCGTGCTCGGTCATTCCGCATGCCCAGAAACAAAAAATCTCGCTCGGTGGCGGGGCAAATAGGGGTAACTCTCCGTGGTTTCAGCATACGAAGACGGCCGTGAAGATTTCGTGAGGCGGATGGCGGCGGGCATTGCCCGACCCTTTCCGTCTGATATCGGCCGATACAACTGCGATACAAGCAAACTCCTCAGGGATCTCCCGCAGTCGGCGGGAGCCAGTCCACACCATCCAGCCCAAGGAGTGACCCATGCTGAAAGGCAGTTGCCTGTGCAATTCGGTGCAATACGAAATCCACGGCGAGCTTGGCCCCATCGTGATGTGTTACTGCTCCAGGTGCCGCAAGGCCAATGGCTCGGCCTTCGCCACCAATGCCTCGGTGAGCACCGCCGATTTCCAGCTCATCCACGGCCAGGATGCGCTAGCCGAGCACCAATCCTCGCCGGGCGTGTTCCGGGTGTTCTGCGGTAAATGCGGCTCCCCGCTGTACAGCCGCCGGCCGGCCATGCCTGAGCTGCTGCGCCTGCGCATCGGCACGCTGGATACGCCCATCGAGGCCAGGCCGACCGCGCACATCTTCGTCGGCTCCAAGGCCGAGTGGTACGAGATTCATGACGAATTGCCGCAGTACACCGAACGCCCGTAACCCGTGCAAGTGTTTCGCCGGGAGTTGAAGAATGCCGGGTCAACAACGCTCCGCCAGCGCGGGACCTAGTTGACCCGGTCGATCAGTCAAGCGATGAAGTCACTGGCCGTCAACGCAATGTGGCCGACCAGGTCGATCTGGAAGTCAGCCGCAGTGTTGTTGTTAACATTGCCTTCCACGTAGGTATGTTCGACACCGCCGACAGTCTCGAAGTGGTACTTCAACTGAGCCTGGTCGCTGAACTCCGTGCCGGTTCCGTTCCACTCGCCGAGGAAGGTGAAGGCCTGGTTGCCCCCCGAGCCGGCTCCCGAGACCCGCGCATCGATCAGCGACAGGTCGATAAGATCGACTCCCTGTTCGAAGTCGATGATCACGTCACGGCCGTTCGCAGCGGTTCGCGAGTCACCGACTGCCGAGTAAACGAAGCTGTCGGCGCCTGCTGACCCCGTCAGCATATCCCCCCCCGCGCGCCAACCAGTCTGTCGGCCCCGCCGCCCCCCGCAAGGATGTCGTCTCCGCCCAGTCCGGTCAGGGTATTGGCGTTGTCGTCACCGGTCAGGCTGTCCCCTGCGCTACTGCCGATCACGTTTTCGATCCCGCTAAAGGTGTCGTTGCCGGTCTGGCCGCTGCTGGAGGTGCCCGCCAGCAAGTCGACGGTGGCCGCCGCCGAGGTGGCCGACAAGTTGTAGGTATCCGTCCCCGTGCCGCCATCGTACTGGTCGTTGCCGTCGCCCTGCGAAGCCAGCAGCGTATCGTTGCCGGCGCCGGCGAGGATCGTGTCGGCGCCCGCGAGGCCGCTGAGCCGATTGTTGCCGCCATTGCCGGTGATCAGGTTGTCCAGCGCGTTACCGGCGCCATTGATATTGCCTGCCCCGGTCAGAGTCAGGTTCTCCACGTTGTTGGCCAGCGTGTAGCTGGCAGAAGCCAGGACCGTGTCATTTCCTTCATTCAGGTTCTCGACCACCGAGTCGCCGCCGGAGTTCACCACATAGGTGTCGTTGCCAGCGCCGCCACGCATGATGTCGTTACCGCTGCCGCCATCCAGCAGATCCGCGCCGAGCCCGCCATTGAGCACGTCGCTTCCGGCATAGCCCAGGATGATGTCCTGATTGTCCGTCCCGCTCAGGTTGAAATCGCTGAAGTTCGTCCCCTCGATAAAACGGCCGACGGCTTCTGTCGGGTCGGAAGCGAGTTGCTCCAGCGTGCCATTGCCATCCGTGTAGCTGACCAACACGCGCAGTTGCTGGCCGAACTGCGCCGCAGCCGGAGCGAAGGTCGCGGCATTGGCCCCCGCGATACTCACCCATGCCGCGCCGACCAGCGCTTGCCACTGGTAGGAGAAACCGCTGGGCGCGGGCAGCCCGTCGGCGTCCTGGATTGCGCCGGTGCTGGCGGTCAGCCGGTATTGCGCCGGTACCGGACGGCTGGGGGTGCTGGGCGCAGTCGCATAGCCCGTCACCTGGACGCTGCCGGTCGGTGCCTGGTTGAACAGCGTGCTGATGTCCAGTGTCTTGTCGGCGAACTGGAACTTCTCGACGCCGACGACCACATCCGTGCCGTCGCGGCCAGCCGTCTTGTCGGTAAACTTCAGGGCCGCGATCTCGCCCTGGTTCGCGGAGGCGAAGGTAATCAGCTGCACCGTATAGTCCGCCCGGTTGCCGGTGAAGACCACCGTATCCGAGCTGCCGGCAGTGCCGCCGTCGCCGACCGTGACACTGTCGGCGAGGTCGCTGCCTGCCACGCCGTTGCGCCACAGCCGCGTGACCTGGCTGCCGCCCAGTTCCAGGTTCTCGAAGGTGGCCGACTTCAGCATCTCGGTGAAATGCTTGTCGAAGCCTGGGCCGACAGCATCGAGCAGGCCGTTGCTCTGGATGAAGCCGTCGGCGCGGTGGCTCGCCCCGTCGATGTAGTTGCCGTAGCCGCCGGCGTAGGTGCCGATCAGGCTGTCCAGGCGGATGCCGTCACCGATGATGACGTCGTTGCCGATGCCGCCGGTCATCTGGTCGTTGCCGCTGCCGCCGATCAGCCAGTTGGCGTTAGCGTCGCCGAGGATGCGGTCGTTGCTCTGGCTGGCGATGACCCCTTCGATGCCCACCCAGGCCGGGAAAGGCGTGGTCAGGTCGATGGCTGCGGCCGGGTTCTGCTGGGTCGAGAAGTCGATCGACACGCCCTGGGGCGAGTAGGCATGGTCGCTGAAGTCGATCAGGTCGAAGCCGACCCCCTTGCCGTCGTTGCCGCGGTCGGACTTGCCGTCGCCGCCCAGCACTTCGTCAGGGCCACCGCCCATGGCCTGGGAGAAGGCACCCGGGCGCAGGATATCGTCGCCGTCCAGACCGGCCGAGATGTCCTGGTCGTCGCCGCCGATGATCAAGTCGTCGCCGCCGTCGCCCCACAGCAGGTCGCCGCCGGCGCCGCCGTCGATGATGTCGTTGCCATCGCCGCCGTGGGTGAAGGCGTCGGTGTCGCCTTCGCCGAAGATGACGTCGTCGCCCGCTTCGCCGGAGAGCTTGTCGATGCCGATGCCGCTGTGCAGGACGTCGTTGCCCTCGCCGCCGATCACCTGATCGATGCCGGCAGCGGCGACGGCGGTCTGCTCGCCGCTCACGTAGTCGTCGCCCGCGCCGCCATCCAGCAGGTCGCCACCGTCGCCACCGAGGATGCGGTCGTCACCGTCGCCGCCGTAGAGACGGTCGATGCCGTTGCCGCCGTAGAGGGTGTCGTTGCCGCCTTCGCCGTAGACGGTGTCGTCGCCGCCCCAGGCGTAGATCAGGTCGTTGCGGTCAGTGGCGACGATTACCTCGTGCGACTCGGCGCCGCTGTTGGGGGTGCCGTCGAGGTTCAGGCCGCCGTTGATGGCGGTGGTGCCCGAAGTCGCCGCGCTGTCCTCGACGCGTAGATCGCGGATGTACTGCACGCCGTTGACGGTGACGATGGCGCCGTTGCCGGTGGTGGCATTGCCCTTGGTGGAGTAGACGCCGAGGGTCGGGTTGGCCGCCAGCGCGTCGGCGTACTTGTGCTCGGTCCTGGCGTTGGCGACCGCGCTATCCGAGAGGTCGTAGTACTTGTCGGCATAGGCGAACACGCTGCCGTTCAGGTGCTCGACACCGGTATTGCGCTCGACGATGTCCTTGAACTGTTCGTTGATGATGCCCTCGCCCATCTGCAACTGGTCGAGGCGATACAGGTAGTAGAAGCGGTCACCGTTCATCAGGCGGCTGATCTGGTCGGCAAACACCGTGTCGAAGGTTTCACCCAGCAGGCCGCCGGTGACGTGCACTTCGGCCAGGCCGCCGAGCCAGGTGTCGATGTGCTGGAAGCCGTCCACTCCGTAGAGCGATGCGTCGGTGTTATGCAGGAAGTCGAGCGCCTGCTGGTAGGTGTAGCCGAGGGCGGCGGCGCTGCCTTCGACGATGCTGCCGTTCTCCAGCCCGATCAGCGCGCTCGCGCGCTCGACGTTGCCGTCGAACGAGTAGGCGGCGATGAAGTTCACCAGGTTGTCCGGGTGGATCATGTTGGCGCCGAAGTCGGCCCAGCTGGTGTACTCGGTGAGGCCGATGGCCTGGCGGAACTCGTTCAACGTGGGGATGCCGAGGTCACGGCCGCGGGCAATATTGATCGCCGCCAGGTCCAGCGGCATGCCGAGCAGGCCCTGGTTGAGCGCCGGGGTGACGAACTCGTCGATCTCGTTGGCCTGCTGGTGGGTCATGCCCAAGGCGATGGCAGCCGCCCCCTTCTGCGCAAACAGCTCGGGCGACAGGAAGGCCCGCTCCAGCGCCACGCGCATCACCGCGCCGGTGATGTCGCCGGCGGGATCAATCAGGTCGATCGATTCGCGCAACGTGCTGTGGCCGAAGCGGTAGGCCACCTGGGAGAAGTCCAGGCTCACGTCGGCCTGCTCGCCGCTGTTGTAGCCGACGAATTCGGCGATGTTGGGCGTGATGGTGCGGGCGAACTGGTCTACCGCCGTGTGCTGGTACTCCATCTCCACGGTGATCTTGGCGGCATGGAACAGCTTGGCCTCGTCCCAGGCAATGGAGCCGTCCGCGTTGAGGTAGTTGCCTGTCACCGCGTCCAGGTTGCCGGTATTTACCTGCCATTCGTGGAGCAGGTCGTGGTTGTAGGTGCCGGCCTGGTCGAGCCGCTCTTGGCGCAGATCCTCGCTGATGACGGCTTCCTGGATGTTGCGCACCTGGAAGTTGTGCTCTTCGTGCCAGACGTGGTGTACCGCGGTCAGGCCGATGTTCTCGTTCACCCGGCCGTCGCCGGCGATGTAGTGGTCGCCCACCGCGGCCAGCAGCAGGTCGCCGACGGCGGCGTGCACGGTCGGGTCGACCGCCGTCACCCCGGCCGGGGTCTGCATCGAGGTCTTGATGCTGAAGTCGCCGAAGTTCACCCACAGGGCCAGCGCGCTGGCTCCGGTGACGGTGGTCGGCGATCCCGGCCCGAAGACACCGCCGGCATTAGACAGCTCGATGGTCGAGCCGTTGTACGAAAACGTGTAGCCGGTACCGAGCGCGGCCGCGGCGTCGGCCAGCGTTTGGATGTTCGCCGCAAAGGCGGCGCCGGCTTCGGGGTTGAGCGAGTTATTGAAATGCGCCGCGTCGAAGCGAGGGTTCATGTCAAGGATCAGGGCCTGACCGGAATTGCCCGCCTCTGCCCCGGTGGCCACGTCGCCGTTGGCATCGCGATTGCGCAGGTTGGCCACATCTTCCCAGGTCAGGTCGTCGCGGCCCGTGGCGAGCAGGTGCGCGCGCAGTTCGTTCAGCGTCGGCAGGGTGGCGTGGGTCGTCTCGCCGAAGGCGTTCTTCCAGGCCACCGAGGTGGTGCCGTCAAACATGTATGCGCCGGCATGGTAGGTGACACCGCCATCGGTCGACACCCATTCGCGCAGCAGGTCGGTGACCTCCTGATCGGAGCCGTAGGTCTGGCTCTGGTCGATGTAGGGCGAGGTGTGGTTGACCCACTGCGGCGTGCCGTCGGCGGTGAAGCCGCTGACGTCGGCACGCGAAATTACGATCTTGGTGGCGGGCTGGCCGGTGGTAGGGTCGATGACGCCGTACAACGGATCGTCCGGGGCCAGGTTGATGGTGATCTTGGTGCCGTCGCCGCCCTTGCCGACGAAGTCCAGGCCGTGGTCGAAGAACTGGCCGAACAGCACGAACCAGCCGTTGACCGGCGACACTCCAGGGTTTTGTGCACCGATGAAGAATTCGTTGTTGGCCGTTCCGTCTGCGTTGACCGAGTGCTGGGCGTCCTGCTGGCCGAGGGACTGCAGCAGGCCGTAGTCGGCGACCTGGGTGAAGCCGTTGGCGTCCTTGGCCAGGTGGGTGCTGCCGACTTCGGTTTCGAAGGTCACGCCGGCCGTGACGACCAGCTGGCTGATCATGCGCGGCGTGTAGTCCACGACGTTCTGGACCGGCGAGGCCTCGTTGACGTTCGGCGTGGAGAGGTCATCGCCCCGCTTGGTGTAGTCCGCTGCGGCCGGGTTCGGGCTGGATGCGAATTTCAGGGCGTAGAACGCGTTCGGGTCGCTGGCATCCAGTGGCTTGACGTACTGGTCATACACCACCTGTGTACGCTGCAGGAACGGCTGGTCGGCAGCTCCCCAGGTGGCGTTCACCAGGTAAAGGTTGTTGTTCAGGCCGGAAGGATCGCGCAGACCTTGGGAGGCGGTGACCGAAGCGTAGGACTGGCCGTAGGCCGCGATGTTCGCGGCTGCGCTGCCCTGATCGGCATAGGCCACATGATTGGCGTCGTAGACAGTGCCGGTTCCATCCCAGGCGATGATGGCGTTGCCATCGGCATCGTACAGCGGACGGAAATTGATCTGATCCCGCATGAAGTTCAGATCGGACAGGTTGAATCGGAAAAGCTTCAGAATATAGCTTGTGGCCATGATATTTTCCCTGACGAACGGATTGTCAAACTCCAGGCCCGTCGTTGCGGGCCTGACCGTGACTCCAACCCTGCGCGCAGCCCGTCAATAGGCTTCCGTACGCTGCTCGCAGGCTTTTCGCTCTTTGACGAGCACCTGCCTTAACGCTATTTGCTTCAGTTCTCATGTTGCTGTTTCTTTGAGTTTTTTAACCTTTACGTCTATAAAACTGTTTCAGCGGTGATACAGTCCGTCATGGCGATTCAACCGCCGCGCGGAATGTCTTCTTGATTGACGAGGAGGTGATTTGAGCAGTACATGGTGTTGAGCTGCTGCCATTACCTCGACATCTTGAGAATCAAGGACGCATACGAATGACGAAAGATGCAAAGGTCCAATCAAATTCAGAGACTTTCGTCACTGACGGGACTCAGACCTTGGTCGCCCCCAATCGCCGTTCCCACCAGCGGGAAATCGGGCTCTGCCGCCGGATTTTGCATACCCTGAAGAAGGGAGGGGGCCGCTCCACTCAATTTGTCATTGCGGCCACCCTGATACTGGGACTTACCATGCTTTTCGTTGGCAATCTGGTCAGCGAGCGAGTGCAGCGCTCCGCCCTGCAAAGCGCAGCAGAGGCAGGCGCTCTATATATGGAGGCCTTTCTCGAGCCTTATGTACAGGAATTGATCAGCACGACCGCACTCTCGGCGAAAAGTACCGAAGCTCTTGATCGCCTGATGCAGAGTTCATCGCTGAAGCGTCATGTCGCTTCAGCGAAAATCTGGAAACCGGACGGCACCGTGGCCTACAGCACGGACAAAACGGTTGTCCATAAAAGTTTTCCCACCAATGAAATTGCCGGCGCTCTCAAAGGGCATGTGGTCACTGCCCTTGAAGATCTCGACCAAGAAGAAAACTCATTCGAACGCAACCTGAATATCCCTCTCTATGAGATATACGCCCCACTTCGCAACTCAAGCACCGGAGCAATAGTTGCAGTAGGAGAGTTCTACGAAAGGGCCGACGACCTGGACAAGGAAATAAATAGCGTTCGCCGGCAAGTCTGGACCATTGTTGGCACAGCGACGCTGGCCATGCTGATACTGCTGTTCTTAATTGTCAGTCGCGCCGACCGGATAATACAGAAACAGGAAATAGCCCTTCGCTCGCGCATCATCGAGCAAGCCCGCCTCAACCGCAGGAATGCTGCATTGCAAAGGAGGATCAAAAAAGCCAACAACGAGTTCAGCAAGATCAATGAACTCACTCTTCGCCGCATTGGTGCGGACTTGCACGATGACGCTGATCCTGATCCAGCTGGACGACCTTGCCGACCCGTTTGAAGGCGGCACCAGGAGCGACGATCACAAAGAGCTGTACGAGTCCATCAGAGGGGCGGCTCAGGACGCCTTGCGGGAAATCAGGGATATCTCACGCGGGCTCGCCCTCCCGGAAATCAACGATTTGAGCTTGTTCAAAGTGTTGGCGCTCGTCGCTCAACGGCACGAACAGAGAACGGGCACATCGGTAGAGCTCTCATCGGGAAGACTCCCCGCGACAGCCCCCCTGCCACTCAAGATCTGCATTTATCGCTTCGTGCAGGAAAGTCTGAACAACGCCTATCGCCATGCGAATGGCGAAGGCCAGTCGATAGTCGCCAGACATGGCAATGGTCTTTTGACCGTACAAGTCAAAGACGGCGGACCGGGAATTCAAAGCAATGCGATGGCTATCGCAACAGATGGAAAGGCTCGTCTCGGGCTTGCTGGATTGCGCTATCGAGTAGAGTCGCTCGGCGGCTTGTTCAACATCGATTCAGCCCCTGGCCAGGGCACAACGGTAACGGCACAATTCAACCTTTGAAACATGACCACTTCAAACAACCGCAGGCCTGACATACATCTAATTTACACCGACCGGCTATCCCAGCCGAATGCGCCCGGCACCTTCACGCTCCCAGTACCGCCTTAACGCCGCAACAGCCTCAACCCTGTTCCGTGCATTCAGCTTTTGCATGACGCACGTCATATAATGCTTTACCGTCTTCTCACTGAGCGCCAACTTCCCCGCAACCTCCTTATTGGTCAGGCCATTCGATACCTCCCGAATGACTTGTTCCTCCCTAAAAGTCAGCCTGACACTCACACACTCCTCACCCCGCCGCCGGAAATTACTCAGCAACCTAACTTCCAACTCCGGACTTATGTAGATCTCGCCCATTACCACACTTCTGATTGCCTTCACGAGATCCGGTCCGCTGACTCCCTTCAGCACGTAACCTTTAGCCCCGGCCTCGAGTGCAGAATAAGCATCCGACTCCGACTCGGAGACAGTCAACATGATAATCTTAACTTCAGGCAGCTGACCTGAAATGGTACGCACCGCATAAAAGGTATCGCCCGGCATATCCACATCCATCAGCAATACATCGGGCACTACACGTGCGGCAATCGCGATAGCCTCTTCTGCGCTACCACCCTGCTGCACCACTTTCAGGTCAGGCCTTTTTTTGAGCGTATTGGCAACGCCCTCCCGCAATAACGGATGATCATCGACGATGACAATTCTTATCAACGAACTCATGGGCAGATCCCTTTTAACTCCATAAATCGACCAACCCTTTACCCATCAATCAAAAGCGCTGCGTGTCACTGCAAAACCCTTACGAATTACAAACCAAGCCTCTGTTCGCACATCCAGGCCGGATTCCTAGTACGCACGGTTAGTAATAGCAGGCCGCAATCAAAGCGGTGGTACGTTCGTCGGATCAAGCCCGGGCACGCCAATCCTGGCTGCTCAGGGGGCTGGGTGATCGACCACACGTCTTCGAGAGGTCGCGATGAGCGCGGCCTCGCAGCCTCATGGCGTGACCTGATACCCGCGCTGCTGCATGCAGCTGGTATAGGCGGAAGAACTGCCAGCAGCGGCTTGCTCGGCAGTGCGGCGATCCTCGCGACGATCCTGGCGCTGCCGGGAGCCACCCACCACCGCACCTGCCGCGGCCGTCTCTTTGGCCTGGTTCTGCCGGTACTCCTGCTGGACGTCCTCGTCGACACGGTCATACGCCTCCTCGTGCTGGCGGCCACGCACTTCGGCGGCCGCTGCACCTGCCGCCGCGCCGGCAACTGCGCCACGGGCACGGCCGCCGGATTGCGTGCTGCTCGTGCTGCTGCTTGTGCTGCCGGCCTGCGCCTGGCAGGCACTGATGTCCTGCTGGATGGTTTCGGGCGACTGCCCCTGGAGCGGCGTCACCGTCTCCGCAGCGGCGCAAAGGCACACCATCGAGAGGAGCGTGGCGGTATACATCGAGGCGAGGTTTTTCATGACGGGCACCACTGCGGTTGTAGAGGGTTTGGCGAGGGGATTCCCAACTTGAAAAGCATAGTCCAGGCATTCAGCCCCAGGAGTTCATGGGGCTGAATGCCCGCTCGCTGGCAACGCGGGAGACAACGAATTGCGCCGCCCCGCGTTGGATTACGCTGCGCTCGACACCGCCGGCCCGCCCCCATGCAACCGAACTTCACTCCGCGATTGGACAAGCCTTATAAACCCGCCAGACTTCCAATAGATAGACAGTAGTGACCTGTTCCGCAGGGACGATTAGTCCATTTCGATTCATGCGTTCTCGCTAGCGCGTTGCCCAGCCAACAGCAGCAGTTGATGCCCCACCATCAGGGCGGAGCCCCCATGAGAAAACCCTCGACCCGCATTGCCGCCGTTGCCAGTCTGCTGCTGCTCGGCTTGCTGATTGTGGCCATCGGGGGCTGGGGCGTGCTGGCCATCCTGTTCTCGGGGCCAAGCGACGACACACTGCGCAATGGCCTGGCCGCCGCCTTTGCCCTCGCCTCGCTGGCCACCCTGATCGCCCTGGCCTTGCGCAGCTGGCGTTGGCGTGCCTTGCGCAGCTACCTCGTCGTGCTCGTGGTGCTGGGTGTGTGGTGGCACGGCATCGAGCCCTCCAATGAGCGCGACTGGCTAGCGGACGTTGCCGAGCTGCCGCACGCCACCCTCGACGGCGAAATGGTCACGGTGCACAACATCCGCAACTTCGAGTACCGCAGCGAAACCGACTACACCCCTGCCTGGTACGACAAGCGCTTCGACCTGCGCAAGCTGGAGGGAGTGGATCTGGTCGCCGTGTACTGGATGGGCCCCGCCATCGCCCACATCTTCCTCAGCTTCGACTTTGGCGGCGGCGATCACCTGGCGGTGTCCATCGAGACGCGCAAGGAAAAGGGCGAAGGCTATTCCACCCTCAAGGGCTTCTTCCGCCAATACGAGCTGTACTACGTGGTGGCCGACGAGCGCGACGTGATCCGCCTGCGCACCAACTATCGGCGCGACCCACCGGAAGATGTCTACGTCTACCGGCTGCAGGGCGATCTTGAGAACGGCCGGCGCCTGTTCCGCGAATACATGCACCGCATCAACGCGCTGCACGAGCGCCCCGAGTTCTACAACACCCTGACCACCAACTGCACCACCGCCATCTGGATGAATACCCGGGTCAACCCGAACCACCTGCCCTTCGACTGGAAGATCCTCGCCAGCGGCTACCTGCCGGAATACCTCTACGAGCAGGGACGCCTGGACAGCCGCGGCCTGCCGTTCGCCGAGCTGCAGCAGCGGGTGCACGTCAACTCCCGGGCGCAAGCCGCGGATCGCGCAGCGGACTTTTCCAGGCGCATCCGCGAGGGGATTGCCCCGTCGCCCGCTGGCGTAGCGAGCGACAACCTCGATACCAAGCAGTGAACGGCTCCACTCAGGACCAGCGCAAACAGGGAGAAATGGGGATGCAATGTCGTTATCTGACCGCCCTTGCCGCCTTATGGCTGGCGATGGCCAGCATGCCGCCAGCCATGGCCGTGCCGGCCCAGGCCATCGAGCCATCCCGAGCGGAAGTCAGCCCAAAGCGCCCGAAGATCTGCCTGGTCCTCTCCGGCGGCGGCGCGCGGGGCGCGGCGCATGTCGGTGTGATCAAGGTGCTCGAGGAGTACCGCGTGCCGATCGACTGCATCGCCGGCACCAGTATGGGCGCCCTGGTCGGCGCCTCCTACGCGACGGGCACTTCCGTCGCGGAAATGGAGACGATCCTCAAGGGTATCTCGACCGAACTGCTGTTCAAGGAGGCTCCCCCGCGCCAGGAACGCGCCATGCGCCGCAAGGAGGACGACTACGGAATTCTGTTTACCCCCGAGGTCGGACTGGATAACGGCGAGGTGAAGTTCGGCAAGGGCATCGTGTCCGGGGTGCAGCTCGAAACCGTACTGCGCCGGCTCAGCAAGGCCAAGGGCCACTACCAGTTCGACAAGCTGCCCATTCCGTATCGCGCCGTGGCCACCGACCTGGTGACCGGCAAGGCCGTGGTGTTCAGCGAGGGCGAACTGGCCAACGTGATGCGCGCCAGCATGTCGGTACCCGGGGCGGTGGCGCCGGCGGAGGTCGACGGCATGATCCTGGTCGACGGCATGCTCACCAGCAACCTGCCGGTACAGACCACCCGCAACGACATGGGTGCCGACATCATCATCGCGGTCAACGTCGGTACACCGCTGCTGAAACGGGAGCAGTTGACCGGGATCTTCGGCGTATCCGGGCAGATGCTCAGCATCTTGACCGAGCAGAACGTGCAGGCCTCACTGGCGACGCTGACGCCCTCCGACGTGCTCATCTCCCCGGATCTAGGCGATTTCTCGACCGGGGATTTCGACCATCTGGAGCAGATCGCCCCCATCGGCGAAGCGGCGGCGCGCAAGGTCGCCGGCCGACTCGCCCAGCTGTCCATCCCGGCTGGCGAATACGCCGCACTGCGGCAGCGCCAGGTGATCACCGTCGTGCCCGACCTGCGCCCGGTCGACGAAATCCGCGTCGAGAACCTCAAGCGCGTCAACCCGAAGACCGTGCAGGCGTCCATGGCCACCAAGGCCGGCGAGCCGATCGACCAGACGACGCTCGACCGCGACATGCGGCGCATCTACGGCACCGACGACTTCGAGCACGTGAACTACCGGTTCATCGAGGAACCGGGCAAGCGCATCCTGGCGGTCGATGCCGTGGAGAAAACCTGGGGGCCGAACTACCTGCGCTTCGGCCTGGGCCTGTCCAGCGACTTCAGCGGCGATGCGTTCTTCAACATCCTCGGCAGCTATCGCAAGACCTGGCTCAACGACCGTGGCGCCGAGTGGCGCACCGACGTGCAGCTCGGCCACACCAGCGGCCTGTACACCGAGCTCTACCAGCCGTTCAGCGCCGAGAGCCGCTTCTTCGTCGCCCCCCATGCCGCCATCGAGAGGCGTACGTCCGATCTCTACCGGGACGACGACCGCGTGGCGAGCTACGAGATGACCTCCATGCTCGCCGGCGTGGATCTGGGCAGCCAGTTCAACCGCTATGGCGAACTGCGCCTCGGCATGGTGGGTGGACGACTCAAACCGCAACTGGACACCGGACCGGAAAGTCTTTCGCCTGGCGAGTCGCGCATCATGCAGGGGGCATTCACTGGCCAGCTCAGGCTCGACCAACTCGATAGCGTGCACTTCCCCCGCTCGGGCTGGCGCGCCGGGGCGAACATATTCGATTCGACCGACGCGCTCGGCGCGGATGACGACTACACCAAGTGGGACGGCGACGCCACAGCGGTGTACTCGTTCGGCAACCACACCCTCAACTTCTCAATCAAGGTCGGCGACAAGCTTGGCGGCGACCCCTTGCCGCGCTACGACCAGTTCCAGTGGGGCGGCTTCCTGACGGGCTCCGGCTACGCCACCGGCCAGTTGCTGGGCGAGGAGCTGAAATACGGTCGGGTGATGTATTACCACCGGATTCTCGAAGGCAGCATCTTCGAGGGCGCCTACACCGGCTTTACACTGGAGGCCACTCGGATCGGCAATCCGCTGGTCCCGGGCAACACCGATGACTGGCTCAGGTCCGCTGCCATCTTCATCGCCGCCGACAGCCCGCTCGGCCCGGTTTATTTGGGCTACGGGCAAGCAGAGGACGGCAACAGCAGCTTTTATTTCTATCTGGGCAGACCGTTTTAGGTTCTGGACGTGAATGCAACGGCCAGCTGACGACTGCTACGTCGCGCAGCGGTGCAACAGCAATCCAGCAGGGGCAGCCATGGGCAGCGCGAAGAACTCGACCAGCAAGACGAAGACCAAGGCCGCCGAGGCCGCACCGATATTCCGCTCCCGGGACGAGCGTATAGCCGCTGGTCGGGCGTTGCGCGAAAAGCTGCCGCGCAGCGATCACGCGGCCTGGACGCCACCGGCCAAGCACCGCGACCCCATCGCCATCCTCGAGAAATCGAACAAGGACCGCCTGCCGGAACTGGTGCCGATCCGCTACGGCCGCATGTTGCGCAGCCCCTTCACCTTCCTGCGCGGCTCCGCGGCGCTGATGGCCCACGATCTCACCACCATGCCCAGCACCGGCATCCGGGTGCAGGTCTGTGGCGACTGCCACCTGATGAATTTCGGCCTGTTTGCCACCCCGGAGCGCAACCTGGTCTTCGATCTCAACGACTTTGACGAAACCCTCCCCGCGCCCTGGGAATGGGACATCAAGCGGCTGGCTGCCAGCTTTGCCGTCGCCGGGCGTGACAACCGGCTGTCCAATGGCGAGTCACGGGACGCGGCTGTGGCATGTGTGCTCGCCTATCGGGAAAACCTGCGCGAATACTCCAAGAGGAACCCGCTGGAGGTCTGGTACTCGCGCCTGGACGAAGAAACCCTGATCGAGACAGCGCCCGATGAAAAGGTGAGGAAGCTGCGCCAGCAGATCACCGACAAGGCCCGCGAACGGGTGGTCGAGAATGCTTTCCCCAAGCTTGCCGAACAGGTTGCCGGGAGCCCCCGCATTGTCGATCAACCGCCGATCATCTACCACGTTGCCGATCCCGAATTCATGGACAAGGTCCATGAGGGGTTGGCGGAATACCGTGCGACGCTCTCTGACGAGCGCCGCGTGCTCCTGGACCGCTATCGCCTGGTGGATGCTGCGATGAAAGTGGTGGGCATCGGCAGCGTCGGCACCCGCTGCTTCATCACCCTGATGCTCTCCGAAGAAAACCACCCGCTGATCCTGCAGTTCAAGGAAGCCTGTCACTCGGTCCTCGAGCCCTATGCGGGGGAAAGCCGGTATGACAACCAGGGCCAGCGGGTCGTCATGGGGCAACGGCTGATGCAGTCCTCCAGCGACATTTTCCTCGGCTGGGCGCGCGGCCGGACGGGGCGTGACTTCTTCGTACGCCAATTGCGGGACATGAAGATGTCCGTGCCTGTCGAGGGCGTTTCAGCGGCTCAACTCAAACGCTACGCCGGGCTCTGTGGCCTGGTGCTGGCCCGGGCGCATGCCAAGTCGGGGGATGCCGCGACCATCAGCGGCTATCTGGGCAAGGGCGACACCTTCGACGAAGCGCTGGGCGACTTTTCCCTCGCCTATGCCGATCAGACCGAGCAGGACCACGCGATCCTGGTCGAGGCTGTGAACTCCGGACGAGTGGAGGCGCTCATCGAGGAGGAGTAACGACCGCCCCGGCAAACAGCGTTGACCCGCCCCTCAGCGGCCGGCGTCGCGCGCCTTCAAGGCCTCGCTGATGACCGTCACATCGAGGATGTTGCGTACATCCACTTCCTCGCTGATGACCTCCTCTTCGAGCAGGAAGGTCACCAGATAGCCGAGGCGGCGATGGAACTCGGCGCCCTTGACCAGTGAATAGCGGTAACGGGGGTCCACCCACAGGGTCAGATCGGGCGGCGGCGAGTTCTCGTAGATCGCCTCGGCCCACGCCTCCTTGATGCTCATCTCCCGCGCCAGCGCCTTGATGCCGATTTCCGGGCTCTTCTGCATGACCTCGCGGGCCATCAGCAACGCACGCAGAAAGCGCACCGCCGCTTCCCGGTTGTTCCTGAGCCACTCGCGCCGGGCAGCGTAGACCGATACCGAGGTGTAGATGCCCATCGCCCCCTCGGTGACGATCAGCCGGCCGTCCGCCTCATGCACCATCTTCTGCATCCAGGGTTCCCAGACCATGGCGGCATCGATCTGCTTGCTGGCCAATGCGCTCAGTTGCTCCGCGGGCGCCATTTCGAACAGTTCGACCTGGTCGCGACGGATGCCTAGCTGGCGCAGGGCCATCATCAGCCCGAAGTGGGCAGTCGAGCCCCGGAAGAAGCCGATGCGTTTGCCGGCCAGGTCGGCGACCGTTGCTATGCCGCTGTCCTTGCGGGCGACCAGACCCTCGCCGTAGGCATTCTCCGGGTTGATCCCGACCACCACCCAGTCGACGCCCTCAGTCAGCCCGTTGAGGAAGGGCACGCTGCCGATGGAGGCCACGTCGATACTCTGCTCCTGCGCCGCGGCAATCATCGGCGGCCCGGCGACGAACTTGACGAAGTTCGGCGTCAAGCCAGCCTTTTCGAACAGCTGCAGATCCCTCGCCACCAGCAGCAACCAGTCGGTGTTCGCCTGAAAACCGATGGTCATCGGCAGCGGGCTGCGCTCCGCTGAGCGGGGATTGGCGGAGACCGCTCCCAGACCCGGCAGCAACAGCAGGATGAGCAGCACCAGCAGCGTACCCTTGCGCCTCATTTGCACTCTCCTTTCAGCCCGTCTCAGCGCGTCGTCGGAATGGTCAGGATGGGCGCGGCTTCATGGTCTCTGGTCTCCACAAAGGTGAAGAGAAACATGATCGACGAGAACACCTGCTTGGAGGGGATATCCCGGTTGTCGATGTAGAACCAGTAGCCCTGGTACGGCACGGCCACGAAGGCATCGCTTGGCGGCTGGGCCGAAGTTGCCACCTGAATCAGCGGAGGAATCGCCCCGCTGGGGCCGATATCGCCTTCCGCGGTCGGCCGCACCCGCTTCTCCGCCACGTGCGCATCGGGCACCGAAATGTACGCCGCGATGTCGACGAGAATCTCGTAGATCGACCGGGTCAGCAGGGCGATTTCCCGATCGTTACTGGCGACGGTCCCGTAGGTGACCTGGTATTCCCGGGCCGCAGGGTCCAGCCCCAGCAGCTGCGCCACATTGCGCCGCGCGCTTTCCTCGGCGGCGGCGGTCTTCGGCCGGAAGATCATCTGCGCCTTCGTCTCGCTGCCCTGTTGCTGGAGACGCATGCCAATGTCGCCCGACGACTGCAACCGCTCGAGGTTCGGCAGCAGGGCATAGAACTCGGGATTGGCCCGGCGCACGAACAGGCGACCAACCCGCCGGTTGTCGATGCCGTTCACCGACTGCACCGAGGTGCGGAATACCTCCTCCACCGGGTTGCCGGCCTGGATGATGTTGAGGATCACCGAGGGTGGAATCGGCGTCATCAGCGAGCGGGCGAAGCGTTCGCCGCTCATGGGCGTGTAGGTGACGGTCGGGCTGTCGTTGAAGGTGGCTCCCGCCGCCAGGCCCACGGAACTGGTGATGGCCGGGGTGCCGTCAGTTTGGTTTACCTCCGCGCTTGCACCGAAACTGCGCGGGAACGAATAACCGGCGACGATCTGCCCAACATCGAGGAACACCGGCGCATCGCCGTAGCGGAGCTTCACCAGGTTCAGCAGCATCTGACTCTTCCACGAGTCGCCCACCGCCTCCGAGTAGTCCAGGCGGTCGCGCGCCACCGTGCCCGGCCCGATGCTCGCGCAGCCGCAGAACAACGTGCAGATCGCCAGCACGCCGAGTGTCACGCCAGAGAATCCTTTCATCGTGCAAGTGCCCCTGCTAGTGAGCCAGCCAGAACAGCGCCACCACATAAAGCGCCGATATCGCCAGCTGCACCAGGGTGATCGGCACGCCGTAGCGTGAGAAGCGCGCGAAGGTCACCTTCTCGCCCTGCCCGGCACAGATGCCGACCGTGACAATGTTGGCCGAGGCGCCGATCAGGGTGGCGTTGCCGCCCAGCGTGGCGCCGAACATCAAGGCGATGAATACCGGCAGGGTGGCAGCCGGCCAGTCGGTGAAGCCCGCACCGAGGGCGATCTCCGGCACCGCCTCGGCGGCCACCAGATAGCCCTTGGTCATCACCAGGGCGGCGGCCACCACCGGGATATTGGCGAGCAGGCTCGACAACAGGCCGATGCCCGCCAGCAGGGCGAGCGCCACCAGGGTGAACTCCACGCCGAACCACTCGTAGAGCTTGAGGGACAGCCCCTGCAGCAGCCCGGTCTGGGTGAACGCCTGCACCAGGCAGAAGATCGCGCCGAGAAACACCAGCGTCTTCCAGTCGATATCGCGCAGGACCGCTTCGACCGGCTCGACATGCACCGCATAGACGACGAGCAGGGCCAGGCTGGCAGCGATGATCGCCACCGAAGGCGGCACGATGCGCACAGGCAGCTGCTCGCCGAACAGGAACAGCACCACCATCAGCGCCAGCACGCCCAGGGCCAGCAGCGCGAATCCCTTGCGCTCCAGGGGAACCGGCTGACGCGCGGTCGGCAGCTCCACCCGCGCCTTCCACACCTGCGGCATCAGCCACGGCAGCAGTGGAACGACCACCAGCACAGCCAGCAAGCCAGCCAGGCTGACCGTCTGCAGGTACTGGACGAAGCTCATGCCGATCGAACTGCCGACCAGGAAGGTCGCCGGATCGCCCACCAAGGTGAGCATGCCGGCGGCGTTGCTGACGATCGCCGTGATCACCATCGGCCCGACGATATCCACCTTGAGCGCCCGCGCCACACGAATGATCACCGGCGCGAGCAGTATCACGGTGGTGGCGTTGGGCAGGAACGCGCACACCGGGGCGACCAGCAGCACCAACAGGATCAGGAAGCGCTTGCCACTGCCGCCGGTCGCATGCAGATAGATGTCGCCGATGCGGTCGAACAGGCCGGTGCTGGCCAGCACCCGTGCCACCACCATGCCGCCGAACAGCAGGGAGATCGGCCCGCCGGCGATACGCAGGGCGGCGACCAGATCGTTGTCGGTCAGGATCCCCAATGCGAGCAGCAGGCCCACCCCCAGCAGCGCGGCGACCGCCATGTCGAGCAGATCGAAGGCGATCGCCAGGATCACCGCAGAGAAGACGCCGAGGGTCAGGTAGATCTGCAGATCGGTCATCAACCCTCTCCCCTGTCAGTCGATCGGTGGCGCATACATCAGCCCACCGTCGCTCCACAGCCGGTTAAGCCCCCGCTCGATACGCAGCTCACTAGCGGCACCGAGATTGCGCTCATACAGCTCGCCATAGTTGCCGACCGCCCGCACGGCCCGGATCACCCAGTCGTCCTGGGCGCCCAAGGCCCGCGCCAGCCGGCGGTCATGGCCGCTGAGCAGGAGCCCCGTCGCCCCGCCGAACTCCCGCACCTTCGTTTCGACATTGGCCTGGGTCACGCCGTGCTCCTCCGCCAGCACCAGGGCAAACAGCACCCAGCGCACCAGGCTGGTCCACTGTGGATCATCCCCCTGCACTACCGGCCCGAGCGGCTCCTTGGAAATGCGCTCCGGCAGGATCACGAAACCGTCCGCACCGCCCGGCGCGCGCAGGCGCATGGCGGCCAGTTCCGCAGCATCCGTGGTGTAGGCATCGCAACGACCGGCAAAGAAGGCCTCGGCCACCGCCGGTGCCGAATCGATCACCAGCGGCTGCCAGGCGAGGCCGTGGATACGGGCATGGTCGGCCAGGTTGCCCTCATGGGTGGTGCCCTTGCCGACGCAGACCGTCCCCTCCCTGAAATCGGCCAGCCGGGTGATGCCGGAGGACTTCGCCACCATGAACGCCTGGCCGTCATAGAACAGTACCGCCGGGAACTGCACCTGCAGCAACGCCTCACGGGTCAGCGTCCAGGTGGTGTTGCGCACCAGCAGGTCGATCTTGCGCGCCTGCAGGGCGGGGAAACGGGTCGAACTCCTGAGCGGCACGAACTTCACCTTCTCGGCGTCGCCCAGCAGTGCCGCGGCCACCGCGCGGCAGAAGTCGGCGTCCAGACCGCGCCAGCGCCCCGAGCCATCCTGTTCGGAAAAGCCGGGGATGCCTTCGCTCACCCCGCAGCGCAACTGATCGCGGGCTTTTACGCTGTCGAGAATTTGCCCCGCGTGGGCGCAAGCTCCCAGCCATGCAGCGAGGAACAATGCAAAGCGCCCCCAGAGTCGCCATCGCACGGACACAAGACCTCCTTGCCAGGACTCACTGGTCGCCGGACGGCGACCAGCCACCACCCAGCGCCCGGTACAGGCTCACCGCCGAACTCAGCTGTTGCTGGCGGGTCTGCGACTCCAGCAGCTCGGCCTGGAACAGGCTGCGCTCGGAATCCAGCACCTCGAGGTAGCTGACCAGTCCACCGTCGTAGCGTGCGCGTGACAGGCGCGCGGCACTACGCGCAGCCGCCAGCTGGCGCTGGCGGGCGAGGTGCTCGTCACGCGAAGTGCGCAGGCCGGTCAGCGAGTCATCCACGTCGCGCAGACCGTTCAGCACCGCCTGCTCGTAGCCCAGACGTGCCTGCTCGGCGCGCTGACGCTGGGCCTGCTCGACCGACTTGAGCTGGCCCGCGTTGAAGATGGGCGCGAGAAGGTCGCCGAAGAGGCTCCAGCTTTCGCTGTCGCCCTCGACCAGGTCGCTCAGATCACGACTCGCGTAGCCGAAGCTGGCCGTCAGGGAAAGGGATGGCAGGCGCTGCGCGCGGGCCACGCCGATGCGTGCGATTTCGGCGGCCAGTTGCTGCTCGGCGGCGAGGATATCCGGCCGACGCTCCAGCAGGTTCAGCGGCAGGCCAGCCGGAACCTCGAGCGGCATTGCCTGCTGCGCCAGCTGCGTACCTCGCTCGATTTCTCGCGGGCGCGAGCCGACCAGCACGCTGAGGGCGTTCTCGGTCTGGCGCACCGCGCGGTCGAAGCTCGCCACCGAGGCCTGGGCATCGGCGGCCTCAATCTCGGCTTGGTTGACGTCGAGTTCCGGCACCGTGCCCTTGGCGTAACGCGCCTTGATGATGTTCAGCGCGTCTTCACGCGACTTCAGCGTGCGAATGGAGATGCGCAGGCGGTCGTCGAGGTCCAGCAACTGGAAGTAGGTGGTGGCCACCGACGAAATCAGCGAAATGGTCACATTGCGTGCGCTGGATTCGCTGCTCAGCAAATCCGCCCGTGCGGCCTCCGTCGAGCGGCGCAGCTTGCCCCACAGGTCCACCTCGAAGGAGGCGGCGCCGTTGAAGAAGTAGCTGCTCTCGGTTTCGGCGGTCGGCAGGATGTTGCGGCTTTGCGATGAGCGACCGGCGCCAGCCTCGGCGTCGAGGAACGGATACTGGTTGGCCCGCTCGATGCGCAGGATCGCCGCCGCCTCTTCGATGCGCGACACCGCCACGCCGAGATCGCGGTTGTTGGCCAGCGCCTCGTTGATCAGGGCGTCGAGCTTTTCGTCGGCGAACAGCTCCCACCAAGGTTGGCGAACGCCGGATCGGTCGGCGCCGGCTCCTTGTAGGCACTCGGCACATCGAGCGGCGGGCGCTGGTAGTCGGGGCCGACCATGCAGCCGCCCACCAGCAGCAGCCCGGACAGCAGCATGGCCGTCACCAGCGGCCGCCTGGCGAATCCCTTCATGGCTTGGCCTCCTCGCTCACCGGCTCGGCGGGTGCTTTCGGTTTCTTCTTGCCGCCGAGATAGCGCTCCACGAACACGAACAGCCCCGGCACCAGCACGACGCCGACCACCGTAGCGGTCAGCATGCCGGCGAACGAGGTCATGCCCATGATCTTGCGCGCCTCGGCACCGGCGCCGCTGGCGAGAATCAGCGGGATCACACCGAGGATGAAGGCGAACGAGGTCATCAGGATCGGCCGGAAGCGCAGCCGCGCCGCCGCCAGCGCCGCTTCCACCGGCGCCTTGCCTTTCTCGATCTCGGTGCGGGCGAACTCGACGATCAGGATGGCGTTCTTCGCCGCCAGGCCGATGAGCATCACCAGGCCGATCTGCGCGAACACGTTGTTCTCGTAGCTGGAGCTGAAGAAGCGCGCCAGCCATAGACCGAACATCGCGCCGCAGATGGCGATGGGCGTGCCGAATAGCACGCCGAGCGGCAGCGACCAGCTCTCGTACTGGGCAGCGAGGATCAGGAACACGAACACCAGCGCCATGACGAACACCATGCTGCCGGAACCTTCGGCAGCCTTCTCCTGGTACGACATGGCGTTCCAGGCGTAGGACATGTCGCTCGGCAGCACCTCGGCCGCCACCTCCTCCAGCGCTTGCAACGCCTGCCCCGAGCTGTAGCCCGGCGCCGGGCGGCCGGTGACCTCGGCGGCGCGGAACATGTTGAAGCGATAGGTGAACTCCGGGCCGTTGGTGGACTCGTCGGTGAGCAGGGTGTTCATCGGCACCATCGCGCCGGCGCTGTTGCGCACGTAGAACAGCGAGGCGTCGGCGAGCTGCTTGCGGTAGTCGGTCTCGGCCTGCACGTAGACCTTGTACAACCGGCCGAAGCGGTTGAAGTCGTTGACATAGGCACCGCCGAGGAAGGAGCCCAGGGTCTGGTTGACGTCGGCCGGGGCGACCCCGAGCTTCATGGTCTTCTGGGTATCCACGTCCAGGTAGATCTGCGGCACCGTGGCCCGGTAGGTCGTGTACAGACCGGCGATTTCCGGACGCTTGGCTGCCGCCTGGATGAACGCCTGGGTCTGTTCGGCCAGGTAGTCGGGACTGTTGCCGACCCGGTCCTGCAGCATCATCGAGAAACCGGAACCGGTGCCGAGGCCCGGGATGGCCGGCGGGCCGAAGGCGATGGCGATGCCCTCGTTGATCGCCGCCAGTTTGCCGTTCAGCCGGTGCGCCACCTGGGTGGCCTGATCCCCGGCCTCGGGCCGCTCATCCCAGTCCTTGAGCTGGATGAAGAAGAACGCGTTGTTGGTGGACGAGGCGCCGGAGAGGAAGCTGTAGCCGGTCACCGTGGTGTAGGACTCGATGGCCGGGTCGGCCGCCAGGATCGCCTCGACCTTGGCCGCGGCAGCGTGGGTGCGCTCCAGCGAGGCCGCATCCGGCAGCTGCAGGTTGGCCATCAGGTAGGCCTGATCCTCCTCCGGCACGAAGCCACCGGGGACGGTGCGAAACAGCAGCACCAGCGCCACCACCAGCACGCCGAGCACAGCCAGTGCACGCAGCGGGCGGTGGGTGAAGCGGCTGGTGAGGCCGATGTACCGGTCGGTCACCTTGTCCAGGATGCGGTTGAAGCGGTCGAAGAAGCCCGACAGCAACCCCTTCTTGCCGTGGTCGTGGGGCCGCAACAGCATGCTGGACAGCGCCGGGCTCAGGGTCAGCGCGACTATCGCCGAGATAGTGACCGAAATGGCGATGGTAATCGCGAACTGCTGGTAGAGCCGGCCGGTGATCCCCGACATGGCCGCCACCGGCACGAACACCGCGGTGAGCGACAGCGCCGTGGCGATCACCGGGCCGCTGACTTCCTTCATGGTTTCGACGGTCGCCTGACGGCGCGGCATACCCCGCTCCATCTTCTCCGACACCCCTTCCACCACCACGATGGCGTCGTCCACCACGATGCCGATGGCCAGCACCAGGCCAAGCAGCGAGAAGGTGTTGATCGAGAAGCCGAGCAGCGGAAACACTGCGAATGTGCCGACCAGCGCCACCGGCACCGCCAGGGTGGGGATCAGGGTGGCGCGGAAGTTCTGCAGGAAGATGAACACCACCACGGTGACGATCAAGGTGGCCTCGAACAGCGTGTGGACGATCTCCTCGATGCCGGCGGACACCGGCTTGGTGGTGTCCAGCGAGATCACGTACTCGATGTCCTGCGGAAAACGCTCCTTCATCCGCTCCATCGCGGCGCGGATGTTCTCCGCCACCTCCAGGCCATTGGCGTCGGGCAACTGGTAGACCGCCAGCACGGCGGCCGGCTTGGAGCCGAAGGCGCCGATCTGGTTGTAGGTCTCGGCACCCAGCTCTATACGCGCCACGTCGCGCAGCAGCACCTGCGAGCCGTCCGGATTGGAGCGCACGACGACCTGGCCGAACTGCTCCGGCGTTTCCAGGCGGCCACGGGTCTGCACGGCATAGGCGAACTCGGTGCCGGTCGCGGCCGGCGGACCGCCGAGCTTGCCCGCCGGAGTCAGCACGTTCTGCTGCTGCACGGCGGTGACGATGTCCGGCACGGTGAGCCCCAGCCGGCTGAGCTGGTCCGGCTTGATCCAGATGCGCATGGCGTAGTCGGCGCCACCGAAGATGGTGACCTGGCCGACGCCCTGGATGCGGGCGATCTCGTCGAGCACGTTGATCGACATGTAGTTGGTGAGGAAGTCGGCGTTGAAGCTCTCGCCCGGCGAGCGCAAGGTCACCAGCATCAGCGGGAAGGCCAGCGCCTTCTTGACCTTCACCCCTCGGCGTTTGACGTCCTCGGGCAGCTGCGCGGAGCCCTCCGAGACGCGGTTCTGCACCAGCACGTTGGAGATGTCGAGATCCGCGCCGACCTCGAAGGCCACCGACAGGGTCATCTGTCCGTTGCCGGCGTTGGTCGACTTCATGTACAGCATGTTCTCGACGCCGTTGACCTTCTGCTCCAGCGGCGTGGCCACCGATTGCTCGACGTTCACCGCGTTGGCGCCGTCGTAGGTGGTCTCCACCTTGATCTCGGGCGGAGTGATGTCCGGGTATTGGGCGATCGGCAGGCTGCCCATGGCCACCAGGCCGACGATGACGATGATGATCGAGATCACCATCGCGAAGATCGGCCGGCGAACGAAGAAATCACCCATTTTTGCCACCCTCAGCCACCGGCGGCAGTTCGCTGGCGTTGGCCTCGCGTGGCTTGACGGTCATGCCCGGGCGCAGGCGCAGCAACCCCGCCACCGCGACCCGCTCGCCCGCCTGCAGTCCGGATTCGATGACCCATTCACTGCCGAGCCGTTGCCCCACCTGCACCTGGCGCACCTCCACCGTGTCGTCCGGCTTGATGACGAACACCCGATGCACGGACTGCAACTCGCTGACCGCCCGTTGCGGCAGCAGGATCGCGCCCTTGATCTGGTCGGCATCGAAGCGGATGCGCGCGAACATGCCGGGACGCAGCAGGCCCTGGGCGTTGGGGAACTCGGCCTCGATGGTCAGCGCGCCGGTGGTGGGGTCGATGTTGCGGTCGACCTTGGTGGGCACTCCGCGCTGCTCGTAGAGGCTGCCGTCAGCCAGGATCAGTGACAGCGGTCGCTGGTCCTGGCCGATGGTGCCGGAGGCCAACTTGCTCCCTTGCTGCTGGTCGGCCAGCCGCCGCGCCGCGTTCAGGTAACCGCGCTCGGTGATGGAAACCCGCACGGCGATGGGGTCGGTGCGCGATACCACGTTGAGCAACCCGCCGTTGTTGCGCTGGCTGACGAAGTCGCCCACCTCGGCCTCGGACAGGCCGATCAGGCCGCGCTCGGGGGCGTGGATGCGGGTGTAGCCCAGCTCGATCTGGGCCAGTTCGACCTGGGCCCTGGCCGCCTCGACGTAGCTCTTCGCCGCTTCGTAGTTGGCCACCGCGGCGTCCAGATCCAGCTTGCTCACGGCGTTCATCGCGGCCAGCGGCCGGATGCGGTCCAGATCCGACTTGGTCTTGACCAGGCTGGTTTGCGCCTGGGCCTGCATGGCCCTGGCCTGGGCGAGCTTGGCCTGGAGCGGCTGCGGGTCGATGGTGTAGAGCAACGCACCCTTGTCGACGAAGGTGCCTTCCTTGAAATGGATGCCGTCGAGAAAGCCGTCGACGCGGGCGCGGATGGTCACGTCGGTTGAGCCGACGGTCTCGCCGATCAGATCCAGGGGAATGCTCACGTCACGCGCCGCGACGGTCACAATCGGAACTTCCAGCATGGCGGCCGCTGGCGGCGCCTCGCGCCCGCAACCAGCGAGCAATAGCTGCACGAGTGCGAACGCTATGCCGAGAGACAGGCGTTGCTTGATGTTCTTTGCCACGGGACTTCCCCCTTCAACGCTCGGTGCGGCCGCGGCTTTCTCGCACGACTCACACAGCCGGCCCGCATCCCGAGTCAATGGCGCTTCCGGATGCGCGGTGAATGTTGCTTCCAGTTCTTGCGACTCAAGCAGGCTCTATCCTTGCTTTATAAAAGGTAGCCCACTGCCAGCAGGCGAGACGGCTTTTTGCGGGGATTCTTTTCGCCGTCACGGCCGGGACGCCCAAGCCAAACGAGGGGCCGGGGGATGGCTACTCACGGGCAGCGAACCGCCGTCCGACGGCACAGGGCAACGCAAGAAACTTCACGACCGCAACTGGCAGCACGTTGTTTTCTTCGCATACTGGTTCTGGATGTCACTCAACACGGGCAAGGCAGGGACGGGTATGGCGACCAACGAGCGAGACGGCAACAAGCCAACGGTGCAGCGAGTGCTCGATCCGGTATCGCGCATGTCGGAAATCCTGTTTGGCCTGCTGATGGTGCTGACCTTCACCGGCACCTTCAGCGTGGCCAACGCCGGGGAAAGCTCGGTGCGCGAACTGCTGGTCGCCAGCCTGGGCTGCAACCTGGCCTGGGGCCTGGTAGATGGCTGCATGCTGCTGCTGAACCGCCTTGCCGAGCGTGGCCATAACTGGCGCATGGTGCAGCACCTGAAGACAATCCCGCTCGGCTCCGCACAGGCCTTCGACGTGTTGGCCGATGCCCTGCCGTTTCTGGTCACCAAGGTGATGAAAGCCGAAGACGTGCACACACTGCACCGCCGTGTGCTGGAGCAGCCCATAGAGCGGACCAGCCTGAGTCTCGGCATGAGCGACCTGCTGGCGGCCGTCGCAGTGTTCCTGCTGGTGTTTATCTCCACCCTCCCGGTGGTGCTGCCGTTCGTGCTGCTCAGTGAGCCCCTGCATGCCCTGCGCGCCTCCAATGCGATTGCCCTGGGCATGCTGTTTCTCATCGGCATGGGTTACGGCCGCTTTGCGGGCGCCCGCCACCCCGGGATCAGCGCGCTGGTGTTCACCGTGCTGGGCATTGCCCTGGTGGCTGCAACCATCGCCCTCGGCGGCTGAGCATCCGTCGAAACCAGGCGACCGAGCCAAGCACGTGTGGGTTGAGCCCACGAGCTCCCCCCACTCAACACGTCCTGCCTCGGTCCCCGCGCACTCGCTGTGGTGCCGGCGCTACTCGAACTTCTCGATATCGCGCACGATGCCGTCGATCACGCCCTTGAGGGTATTCAGGGTGACCTGCTCCTCGGTGTTTTCCAATTCCTTGCCATAGCCCTTGCGCACCACCTGCAGTACCGGCTGGCCGGTGCTGGCGTCGAGCAGTTCGGCCTCGACGAACAACTCGGTGGTGCGGTCGCGTGCGCCGGTAGCAGTGGTGGTGGCCGCCGCAACCAGGGCAATGGGGATGATCTCGTAGGGCTTGAGTCCTTCGGCCTTGGTATCCACGCCGGTAATCGCGGCACGCAGGATCAGGGTTTTCGGGCCGGGCAGAGAGCCCTTCGGCGTGGTACTCGGCTCATGCACCTGGAAGCGTCGGCCAAAGGCGGCCTTGACCTGCTGGGAGGTGTAGGCCTGCAACTCGGCCAGGGCCGGAGCGCCGACCTGCTCGGACGGACTCGCGACAGGATAGAAGCCGATCGACTGCACCATCACGTGATCGTAGCTGTCCAACTTCACGCCGGGTGCCATCCAGCGCATGACCGGCTGCCCGGTGGGGGAAGTGGCCTGCTGCAGGCGCGAGTAGTCGGGAAGGAAGCCGGAATACTGCTCGGGCTGGGTAACTTTCGACGCGCAGCCACCGAGCAGCAGTGCGCTAAGCAGTAGTCCGGTGGCAATGTTGGAACGCTTCATGGTGTTGCTCCTGTGTCTTGACGGATCGATCAATAGCCAAGTGGTGGAACCGCTGAGAACATGATTGCCTCGTCCTTGTTGTCCTCTAACCTACGGTAGCGCATAGACACGGGACAGGATCTTGAGCATCTCGCCGGGCTCGCCGAAGTACTTGGTGTGCAATTGCAAGAGTTCGCCCGAGTGGTACATCTCGCTGATCACGGTATCCACAAGCAGACGAAAATCCTCGTCGCCACGCGCGAGGGCCATGGATACCGGGGCAATTTCGAAGATGCGATCCAGCACCATCATCTCGCCAGCGGCAGCGTGCTCCTGCATGTAGTTCTGCAGCAGCATGCGCTCGGAGAAGAACGCGCTGGCCTTGCCCTCGGCCACCATCTTCACCCCCTCCTCGTGACTGGTGACGGTGACCAGGGTGGCGATGACGCCGAGTCGGCGCATCTTGTCGTGCACCCAGTCCTTGCTCATACCGCCCTTGAGCGCCACGAAGGTATGGCTGGCCAGCCCCTGGTTGATGGTCGCCCGCCAGGTCGGGCCGGTATGCACCGCTTCGCCGTTGAGCACGTTGACCAGCGACGGCGGGGCGTTCTTGCGGACCATCACCGACATGCCGGCGGTGTATACCGGCCGCGAGAAGCTCACCACCTTGCGCCGCTCCAAGGTTTCCGGGGTCGGGCTGCAGAAGAGGTCGATCTCGCTGCGACCGATGGCCTCGATGACCTTGCCGCTGCCGATCGGCTGGTAGCGCACCTGCATGTCGCTGAGGCCAAGACCGGACTTCACCCGGTCGGCGATCTTCTGGCAGATCTCGATGGCGTAGCCGCCGGCCTTGCCGCCCTCCTCGCTGGTGAACGGCGCCAGGTTGGCCAGGTAGCCGAGGGTCAGGGTGTTGCTGCTGCGCACGCGCTCGAGCGTATCGGCACCGGCCAGCATCGGCAGCACGGCGAACAGACCGGCGAGCAGCAGACTGATGGGGTTGTGTGGCTTCATGTTCATATTCTGGTCCCTACATTCAGATGTCTTGGCAATCCGGATGACCACACCTAGGCCCTGGCGGCCGCGGCGGCGGGTCGCTCGTCGACAAAGTTCTTGGCGATGAAGCCGTAGAGCAGGTAACCGATCGCCAGCACGATGGTGGCACCGAACACCGCGTCCTTGCCGGAGGCGTAGATGGCGTAATACGAGTAGGCCATCGCGATCAGCAGTGCCGCCACGTTGCGGCTGTAGATCGCCGAGCTGACGTTGGCCTTGTGCATGATCACCAGCAGGCCGGTGAGCGCGGTCACGTAGGGGATCAGGTTGGTCACCGCCGCCAGGCTGACCAGCTTGCCGAACTGCTCGCTGGCATTGGGCGAGATGGTCGACAGCGCCAGCAGGGTCTGCAGCACGCCACAGACGATCATGCCGATGACCGGCGCATTCGCTGCGGTGACCTTGGAGAACAGCCTGGGGAACAGGCCCTGGTCGGCGGTCATCTTGGCGGTCTGCGCCAGAGTGAACTGCCAGCCGAGCAGCGAGCCGACGCAGGCCATCACCGCCAGCGCCATGATGATGTTGCCGACCACGGGGTTGAACATCTGCGCATAGACGTAGGCGAACGGCGCGGAGGAGTTGGCCAAGTCGGCGTTGGGGATGATGCCCTGGATCACCGTGGTCGACAGCACGTACACCACCGCGGCGCCGAGGGTGCCGAACAGGCAGGCCAGCGGCACGTTGCGCTTGGGATTCTCCACCGCATCGGAGCTCTGCGCCGCCGACTCCATGCCGAGGAAGGCCCACAGGGTCAGCGGGATGCTCTGGGTGATGGCGTCGCTGACGGCGATGTTGTTGGGGTTCCAGGCGGCGCTGAACACCTGCGGATCGAACCAGAACCAGCCGATGATGCTGAGGCCGGCCACCGGGATGATCACCCCCCAGACGGTGATCGAGCCGATCTTGCCGGTGATGTTCGGGCCGCCGAAGTTGGCAAAGGTGGTGATCCACAGCAAGCCGACGGTGCCGATGAACAGCGGAATGGCGCCACTGCCCAGCCAAGGGAAGAACGAGGTCAGGTAGCCCACCGCGGAGATGCCGATGGCCACGTTGCCGATCGCCAGCGACAGGAAGTAGAGGAACGAGCAGAGGAAGAACTCCGACTTGCCGTGCGCCTCCTCGCTGTAGGCCGACATGCCGCCCGACTTGTTGCAGTAGATGCCGCACTGAGCGAAACAGTAGGCAATGGCCATGGAGCCGATCGCGGTGATGATCCACGACAGCAACGACACCGCCCCCAGTTGCGCCATGTTGGATGGCAACATGATGATGCCCGAGCCCATCATGTTGACCGCCACCAATGTGGTGAGGCCAAAGAGGCTCATCTTCTTGCTTGACTCAGCCATACAAGACTCCTTGCGCTGTGTGCGACGCTGGCCCTGTACCCGGCGACCTGCAGCGCGCCGCCGGGCGGGGCTGATCAGGGGTTACTGCTTGACCACATAGACCAAGTAAGTGAGACGCCCCTGGGCATCGCGCTCGACCTCGATGCCATGGTTGTCATGCCCGAAGCCGGGGAAGCGGCCGTCGAACAACTCCATCGCCAGCAGGTAGTCGATGATGGCGCGCTTGTCGGCGCCGGCCTTTTCGCCTGGCATCATCAGCGGGATGCCCGGCGGATAGGGCACGATCTGCACGGCGACAGTGCGGTCCTGCATGTCGCGCACGGCGATCTGCTCGATCTCACCGCGCACCAGGCGGGCGTAGGTGTCGCGCGGCGAAGCCACCGGATCGGGCAGCAGGCTGAAGGCCGCATCCATGTTGTGCAGCAGCTGCGAAGCCAGCATCTCCTGGTGCATCGCCTCGGCCAGGTCGCGCAGGCCCATGCCGGCGTAGCGCTCGGCATGGCTGGCCACCAGCTCGGGCATCACCTGCTCCAGCGACGTGTTGGCGTCGTAGTGGTTCTTGAATTCCATCAGGCCGGCGACCAGCGAACCCCACTTGCCCCGGGTCACGCCGACGCTGAACAGCAGCAGGATCGAGTACGGCTCGGTCTTCTCCACCACGATGCCGCGGCTGGAGAGGAAGGAGGACACCAGCGGCGCGGGAATGCCGCTGCCCTGCATCTCGCCTTCCAGGGTCTGCCCCGGGGTCAGCACCGTGACCTTGATCGGGTCGAGCATGCAGTAGTCGGCGCCCAGGTCGCCGAAGCCATGCCACTTGGCGGTGGGCTTGAGCACCCAGGCGTCGCCGCGATGCAGCACCTGCGGGTCGAGGTCGGCGAACGGCACGCCATCGACCTCGTCCGGCTGCCAGACGCCGAACCACCAGTCCCCGGCGTCGCGCTGGCGCATCTCGTTGCTCAGGCGGACCATGGCCTGGCGGAAGGCGATGGCCTCGCCGATCGATTCTTCGGTGAGGTATTCGCCGGCATCGTCCATCATCTTCGCCGACACATCGATGGAGGCGATGATGCTGTACTGCGGCGAGGTCGAGGTGTGCATCATGAAGGCTTCGTTGAACAGCGCCGGCTTGACCGGCACCTTGCCCGAGCGGATGTGGATCATCGAGGCCTGCGACAGCGCGGCGAGCAGCTTGTGGGTCGAGTGGGTGACGGTCACCGTGGCGTCGTCGGCATGCCGCTCGCCGCGGTGCATGCCGTAGCGGCCCTCGTACAGCGCATTGAAGCGTGCGTAGGCGTACCAGGCTTCGTCGTAGTGGATGCGGTCGACCGTCCTGCTCAGTTCGCGGGTGGTGGTCTGCACGTTGTAGCAGAGGCCGTCGTAGGTCGAGTTGGTCAGCACCGCCAGCACCGGGCGGGCCTGCTTGTCGCGCGCCAGCGGGCTCTCGGCGATCTTCCTGGCCACCGCCTCGGGGGTCAGCTCGCTCTGCGGCACCGGGCCGATCAGGCCGCGCGCGTTGCGCCGCGGGCGCAAATACAGCGGCACCGCGCCGGACTGGTTCAGCGCGTAGTTCAGCGACTTGTGGCAGTTGCGGTCGACCAGCACGACGTCTCCGTCGGTCACCGCCGAATGCAGGACCATCTGGTTGCTGGCCGAGCTGCCGCCGACCGAGAAGAAGGTGTAGTCGGCGCCGAACACCCGCGCCGCGTAGCGTTCCGCCGCGGCCACCGGGCCGGAGTGGTCGTTCAGCGAGCCCAGCTCGCCGACCGACACGCTGAGGTCGGAGCGCAGCATCTGCTCGCCGTAGAAATCGAGGAAGCTGCGCCCCACCGCGGTCTTCATGAAGGCGGTGCCGCCGGTGTGGCCGGGGGTGTGCCAGGAATATTCGTGGGTGTCGGCGAAGTTGACCATGGCGCCGAAGAACGGCGGCAGGATGGTATCGAGGTAACGGCTGGCAGCCGCCGCAATGCGCCCGGCGATGAACTCGGGGCTGTCCTCCGGCAGCCAGATGAAGCCGTCGATGTTCTCGATGAACTCCAGCGGCACGCGGCTCTGGTGCGCCTGACTCATGCCCAGCATGATCGGCAGCTGCGCGGTGCGCCGGCGGATCAGGCGGATGACCTTCATCGCCAGATCCAAATCCTGCTCGCACAGGCCCCAGCCGAGGATCACGCACGCGTAGGCCGGATTGGCGCTGAAGGCGATTTCCGCGTCCTCCAGCGAGCCGACCAGTTCCACGCCCAGCTCATGGGCATCCAGGGCCCGCATGACGGCCTGGGCGCTGTGGAACACGATGCTGTCTTCATGGCCATGGGCATTGGCCACGATCAGCACCGGGTAACGCTGCGCGAGAGACGGGGGCAACGGCGTTTGCGAGTGGCGCATTGAGAAACTCCTGCTACCTGTTGGAAGACTGACCGCGGCTGTCGCCAAGGACATACGCGCGGCAGGGATTGCACGTGTTTTCTTCAGGCACCAGGAGTAGCAGTCACCATTCTTGTGCACGGTGGCAGCAGGTATTCGAGGTAGTCTCGCTCTTGTCCATTTCCGGAAACGCGGCGTACGTCCAGAGTTAGTGGCAGTCGAACGACTGCCGCAAATATGGCAAGCGACATCCCTATGCTCCGCTTTTGCGCCCTGAATTGCAGAGTAGTAGCGAGCGGCCAATCGACAAGCAGAAAGCAGACAATAAATCGCCAATCATCATGACCAACATCAAGGTCACGACTTTTCCGTCATAAAACTACCGATCAGGTGCGGCAGCTTAAGAACCGCAAGGACACGGTCGCTTTCATTGCGCCAAGCAACTTCAGGTGCTGCTGCCGCCCTCCGTCCGCCGGAGAAGTAACTATGCTGCGCTTGTGGAAACCCTGAACAAGCCACTTACCGTCACTCCGCGCAGGCGGGAATCCAGATGCTCTTGTGGATGCCCGCCTGCGCGGGAATGACCACTTCTTCAGCGTTTCCTTATCGCGCACGCAGCTTTGCTGCTTACCGGCCAGGAGAGAATCGATGCAGCCCACCCCCACTTCCGACCAGGCGCTGTCCCGCGGCCTGCTCGATGTCCTGATTCGTGCCGGCCTGGTCGCCGTGCTGGTGATGTTCTGCTTCCAGATCTTCCGCCCGTTCCTCAACCTGATGCTCTGGTCGCTGATCATGGCGATCACCCTGTACCCCCTGCACCTGAGGGTGAGGGGCAAGCTGGGCAACAACGAGGGCCGCACCGCAACACTGATCGTGGTGATCGCCATCGCCATCCTCATGGTGCCGATCTACCTGCTGGGCGCCTCGCTGGCCGACTCGGTGGAGCAGGCCCTGACTACGGTCAGGAGCGGCAATTTCCAGATTCGTCCGCCGGCCGAGTCGGTAGCCGGCTGGCCGCTGGTGGGCAAACCGCTGCACGCCTTCTGGCTGCAAGCCTCCACCGACCTGACCGGTGCGGCGCAGAAGTTCACCCCGCAGATCAAGGAACTCACCATCACCCTGCTGGGCAAACTCGCCGGCCTCGGCATGGGCCTGCTGGTGTTCATCGTTGCCCTACTCATCGCCGGCATCTTCATGGCTTACGGCGAGAGCGGACGCCGCAGCGCGGTGGAGATCGCCTCGCGTCTCTCCGGCCCGGAAAGAGGCCCGCAAATCACCGAACTGTGCACCGCCACCATCCGCGCAGTGGCCCAGGGTGTGGTCGGCATCGCCTTCATCCAGATGCTGCTGATCGGCGTCGCCTTCGTGCTCAAGGGCATCCCCGGCGCCGGCCTGCTGGCTCTGGCGGTGCTGCTGCTCGGCATCATGCAGTTGCCGGCCACCCTGATCACTGTCCCGGTGATCGCCTTCGTCATCACCACCGAGGGGGTCAGCACGGTGAACATTGTCTTCGCCGTCTACGTCTTCATCGCCGGCCTGGCCGATAACGTGCTCAAGCCGCTGTTGCTCGGTCGTGGCGTGAATGTGCCGATGCCGGTGGTGCTGATCGGCGCCTTGGGCGGCATGGTCACCAATGGCGTCATTGGCCTGTTCATCGGCCCGGTGGTGCTGGCGGTCGGTTACCAGTTGTTCTGGCAGTGGGTCAGGGACCGCCCGCAAGGTGGCAAGCCTGGCAGCCAGTAGCAGACCTGACATTGCCAGGCCTGCCCATGTCGCCTTCACTTCGCCCAGGCCGCCTGCTCCTGCTCGGCGCACTCGGCCTGGGTGGCTGCGTGCGCCTGGGGCCGGACTTCTCGCCGCCTGGCGAGGCCTGGGTCGAGCAATGGCACAGCCCCGCCATCGAGCAGGCCAGCCAGCAGCGGGCCGGCCCCGACATCCGCGAGTGGTGGCGGGTGTTCGATGACCCGCTGCTGGACCGCCTGATCGCCGAAGCCGACGCCCACAACTCCAGCCTGAAGATCGCCGGCCTGCGGGTGATGGAAGCCCGTGCCCAGCTGGGCATCGCCGAGAGCGGGCGCTACCCACAGCTGCAGCAGGCTACCGCCGACAGCGTCTACCTGGACCGTAACCAGTCCGGTGGCCGCAACCCGCAGGACAGCCATTTCTGGCAGCACAGCCTGGGCTTCGACATCGGCTGGGAGCTGGACTTCTGGGGCCGTTTCAGCCGCGCCATCGAGTCGGCCGATGCCGCCTACTTCGCCGCCGAGGCCAACTACGAGGACGTGCTGGTGCTGCTGCGCGCCCAGGTGGCGGAAACCTATTTCGCCCTGCGCACCACCGAGGCGCGCCTGCGCGTCGCCCGCGAGAACGCCGCGCACCAGCGGCGCAGCTACGAGATCACCGAGCGCCTGTTCACCAGCGGCGAGAGCGACGAACTCGACCTGCAACAGGCCAAGACCCAGTACCTGGGCACCCTGAGCAGCCTCCCCGAGTTCGAGGATCAGGTGGCGCGCACCCGCAATGCCCTGGCTGTGCTGATCGGCCGCCCGCCCGGCCCGCTGACGGAGCTGGCCGAGCGGGAAGGCCTGATCCCGCTGGTCGACCGTGCCGTGCTGCAGGACGTGCCGGCCGACCTGCTGCGCCGCCGCCCGGACATCCGCGCCGCCGAACTCACGGTCGCCGCCCAGTCGGCGCTGATCGGCGTGGCCAAGGCCGATCTCTACCCCTCGCTGAGCCTGCTGGGCAGCATCGTCTGGTCGACCAGTTCGCTGGACGGCGCACCCGATACCCTCGATCTGGTCGGTGGCCCCAGCCTGCGCTGGAATATCTTCGACTACGGGCGCATCACCAACAACGTGCGGGTGCAGGACGCCCGCCTGCAACAACTGATCGAGGTCTACCGCGACAGCGTGCGCCAGGCGGCGCGCGAGGCCGACGATGCCGCCCGCGGCCTGAGCAAGGCGCTGGAGCGCGAGATCATCCTGCGCGAGGCGGCGATCTCCGCCGAGCGCTCGCTGACCCTGGCCAACGCCCAGTACCGCGAAGGCTACGCCGACTTCCAGCGCGTACTGGATGCCCAGCGCGCGCTACTGGTGCAACAGGACAACTACCTGGTGACCCGCAACAGTGCGGTGAGCAGCCTGATCGCCCTGTACAAGGCCCTCGGCGGCGGCTGGCACAGCGCCCAGCCGCGGGTCGATCCGGCCAGCCACGCGCAGATGCAAGAACGCACCAACTGGGACGATCTGCTGGACGAGCCAGCGGCCAGTGACGCCCCGGCGCCCGATAAGGAAAGCGAAAATGAATGACGAAACGCAGCCCGCTCCCCCCGCTCCGGCACCCAAGAAGGCGACGCCGACCGCCGACCCGGTGAGCAAGGGGGTGAAGTGGGTGGTTTCGGTGATCGTCCTGAGCCTGCTCTGGTACCTGCTGGCCGACCGCTTCACGCCCTACACCCAGCAGGCGCGGGTGGAGGCCTTCGTGGTGCCGGTGGCCGCCGAGGTGGCGGGTCGGGTGACCAAGGTGCTGGTGCGCGACAACCAGGTGGTCGAGGCCGGCGCGGTCCTCTTCGAGGTAGATCCGCAGCAGTACCAGATCGCCGTCGAGCGTGCGCGCGCCGACCTCGAGTCGACCCGCCGGCAGATCGCCGCCAGCACCGCCGGCATCGACTCGGCACAGGCCGCGCAGCGCGCCGCCGAGGCCAACGAGCTGAAGTCGAAGCAGGACCGGGATCGCCTCGAGCGGCTGTACCGCGAGGACCCGGGCACCATCTCCCTGCGCCGCCTCGAGGTGTCTCGCGCGACCTACGAGCAGTCCATCAGCCAGGTCGCCGCGGCCCGCGCCGAAGTGCAGCGGGCGCGCGAACAGCAAGGCGGCAGTGATGAACAGAACGCCCTGCTGCGCAGCGCCGCCACCTCCCTGGAGAAGGCCGAGCTGGACTTGGCCAATACCCAGGTGCGGGCAGGCTCGACCGGCCTGATCACCGACCTGCGCACCGATGTCGGCCAGTTCGCCGCGGCGGGCAATCCGGTGATGACCCTGATCACCATCCAGGACGTGTGGATCAGTGCAGACATGACCGAGAACAACCTGGGACGTCTCGAGCCCGATACTCCGGTAGCCATAGTGCTGGATGTCCTGCCTGGCGAGGTGTTCGAAGGTCGGGTACGCAGCGTCGGCTACGGCGTCAGCGTCGGGCAGAGCACCGCCCCCGGCAGCCTGCCCAGCGTGGAGAACAGCCGCGACTGGCTGCGCCCGGCGCAGCGCTTCCCGGTGATCGTCGAGTTCGCCGCGGGCGAGGCGGCCCGGTTGGCCAAGCTGCGCGGCATCCGCGTGGGCGGCCAGGCCGATGTCATGGCGTTCCCCACCGAGGGCAATCCGCTCAATCCGCTCGGTCGCCTGTTCGTGCATCTGATGAGCTGGCTGTCCTATGCCTACTGAGTGCGGCCATGGCCACCCCGCGTGAGCCCCGCGCCCAGCGTGCGCTGCGTCTGGCCAGCGGTGTTGCGCTGTGTCTGACGGTCAGCTACGGCCTGGGGCTGGAGCTGTCCTTCATTGCTCCCATATTCGCCCTGTTCCTGCTCGCCAAGCTCAATCAACCGCTGTCGTTCAAGGCCGGGCTGGGCCTGACCCTGGTGGTGATGCTCACCACCGGCAGCGGCCTGCTGCTGATCCCGTTGCTGCGCTACGCCCCCGTCAGCGGCGTGCTGCTGGTCGGCCTGTGCCTGTTCCTGGCTTTTCGCCATGGCCTGAGCGGCGGCAACAGTCTGGTCACCACCTTTCTGGTGGTCGGCCTGACGATGATTTCGGCCGCCGGGACCGCCGAATTCGCCCTGGCGCTCAAGGTCATCAGCGCCCTCGTGCAGGGCCTGCTGCTCGCCGTGCTGATGTTGCCCGTCAGTCATTGGCTGTTTCCCGAGCCAGCCGGGGCGCAGGCGCCGCCAGCCGCGCCGGCCCTGCCTGCGCAAGAGACCGGCTGGGTGGCGTTGCGCGCTGCCCTGGTGGTGATGCCGGCCTACCTGCTGGCGCTGATCGACCCGGCCAGCTACATGGCGATCATCCTCAAGTCGGTCGGCCTCGGTCAGCAGAGCTGCACGGCAACGGTGCGCGATGCCGCGCGCGAGCTGATCGGCTCGACCTTGCTCGGCGGCCTGCTGGCCATGCTGTTCTGGTGGGCGCTGGGCCTGTTCGTGCACCTGTGGATGTTTTTCCTGTGGATGCTGCTGTTCGGCCTGCTGGTGGCGCGCAAGCTCTACGGCTTCAGCCCGACCCGGCAAAGCCCCGGCTTCTGGCTGAACAGCCTGGTGACCATGATCATCCTGCTCGGCCTGTCGGTGCAGGACAGCGCCAACGGTCTACAGCGCCTTCGTCGTGCGCATGGCGCTGTTCGTCGCCATCAGTCTGTATGCCTGGCTGATGGTCTATCTGCTCGACCAATACCGCCAACGTCGCGCCATCCGGCAGCCCGGCTGCTGAGGAGATCCCCATGCTGCTCAATATGCTCGTCGGCCTTCCCACCATGCTGCTCTGCCTGCTCATGGAGGCGTACATCGTGGTCCTATGCCTGCGCTACTACGTGGGCTACCACACCCGCCCCAGCGGCAATGGGGCGGGCAACAAGGCCATCCTGTGGGATCTCCTGGTGCTCGGCGTTGTGATGCTGCTGATGATGCTTGGCTACTTCGTGCAGATCACCCTGTGGGCCGGCCTGTTCATGCTGCTCGGCGAGTTCGACGAGTTCGCCACGGCGATCTACTACTCGGGGGTGACCTTCGCCACCCTCGGCTATGGCGACATCGTCCTCTCCAAACCCTGGCGCCTGCTTGGCGCGCTGGAGGCCGGCAACGGCGTGCTCATGCTCGGGATCTCCACCGGGGTAATGACCGCGGCGGTGAAAGAGGTCATCAAGCACAACATAGAGAGGCTGAAGCCCGGATTGAACGGTTAAACTCTGCAGCCTGCCCAGACCAAGGAGGCTGCATGAAGCTCTATCTGTACGACCACTGCCCGTTCTGCGTGCGCGCCGAGATGGTCGCCCACTACAAGCAGGTGCCGGTCGAGCAGGTCGACGACGAGGCGAGCTGCTTCGCGCTGATCGGTGCCAAGCAGGTGCCGATCCTGCAGTTCGACGATGGCCGCGCCATGGGCGAGAGCCTGGACATCGCCCGCAAGCTGGACGAGCTGGGCAACCCGGCACAGGTGATCCGCCCGCACGGCGACTACCTGGCGATCCAGGAGCACATGAACCAGGTACGCCTGGCGAACTGGTGCCTGCTGTTCCCCCGCGACATCGCCCTCGGCCTGCCCGAGTTCGCCACCCAGTCGGCGCGCGACTACTTCCAGGCCAAGAAGGAGCAGATCATCCAGCGCCCCTTCGCCCAGGCCCTGGCGGAAACCGCCGAGCACCGGGCCGTGGTCGAGCAGATGCTGGCCAGCCTGCCGCCACTCGACCTGCCCAGCGCCCATGGCAACACCCTGGGCTGGGACGACGTGCTGCTCTACCCCGGCCTGCGCAACCTGAGCATGGTCAAGGGCCTGGCCTTCCCGCCGGCGGTGCGCGCCTATGTCGAAGAGGTGGCACGCATCACCGCCACGCAAACCTACTTCGAGCGGGCAGTCTGAATTCGCCATGCATACTCTCGAACAACTGCGTCGCGGCGAACTGGCCGGCATCCGGCGCCTGGACCTGTCTGCCGGGCTGACGGAGTTACCCGAGGAGATCTTCGATCTCGCCGACAGCCTGGAGGTGCTCAACCTCTCCGGCAACCAGCTGAGCCAGCTGCCGGCAGAGCTGCCGCGCCTGCGCAAACTGCGCATCCTGTTCTGCTCTGACAATCCGTTCACCACGGTGCCGGAAGTGCTTGGCGACTGCGCCCGACTGGAGATGGTCGGCTTCAAGTCCTGCCAGGTGCAGCAGGTGCCAGCCGCCGCCCTGCCGCCGCTGCTGCGCTGGCTGATCCTCACCGACAACCGGCTGCAGCGACTGCCCGAGCAACTGGGCGAGTGCCGGCGCCTGCAAAAACTGGCGCTGGCCGGCAACCGGCTCGACGCGCTGCCGGCCAGCCTGGCGGATTGCCAGAACCTGGAATTGCTGCGCATCGCCGCCAACCGCCTCGACGCCCTGCCCGGCTGGCTGACGGAATTGCCGCGCCTGGCCTGGCTGGCCTTTGCCGGCAACCCGTTCAGCGACAGCCGCGAGGCGCAGACACTGGCCGAGCATCCGCTGCCGCCCATTGCGCGCAGCAGCATCGCCCTGCAGGAAGTGCTGGGCCAGGGCGCCTCCGGGGTCATCCACCGCGCCGAGTGGCACCAGCCCGCCCAGCCGCCACAGGCGATGGCGGCCAAGCTGTTCAAGGGCAACGTGACCAGCGACGGCCTGGCGCACAGCGAAATGGCCGCCTGCATCGCGGCGGGCGAGCATGCCAACCTGATCCGCGTGGCCGGGCCGCTGGCCGCGCAGCCAGACACCGCGCCGGGGCTGTTGCTGGAGCTGATCGCCCCGACCTTCCAGCCCCTGGCCGGGCCGCCGTCGCTGGCCAGCTGCACCCGCGACTGCTACGCCACGGAGCGGCGCTTCGGCGTCGACGAGGCCCTGCACATCGCCCGCGGCGTGGCATCGGCGGTGGCGCACCTGCACGAGCGCGGCATCCTGCATGGCGACCTGTACGCCCACAACCTGCTGGTCAATGCGGCGGGCGACTGCCTGCTCGGCGACTTCGGCGCCGCCTCGTTCTTCGATCCGGGCAGTGCCAGCGGCCAGGCCCTGCAACGCATCGAGGCGCGTGCCTTCGGCTATCTGCTCGAGGAGCTGCTGCAGCGCTGCCCGGCGGACGAACAGATCGGCCGGCAGCAGCGCCTGCGCCAACTGCAGGAGCAGTGCGTGACCGAACCTATCGAGCAGCGCCCGGACTTCGCCAGCCTCGACGCCTGCCTCGCGGCCATCTGACGGCCTGCATGGGCAGACGACGGCAACCTGGCGAGAGCACCCTACACTCATGCAATCAGCAAACGTCGAGGTGCCCGCCATGAACCCCCTGTCCCAAGCCCACTGCGAAGCCTGCCGCGCTGGCGCGCCGCAGGTCTCCGACGCCGAACTGGCCGAGCTGATCCGCCAGATCCCGGACTGGAACATCGAGGTGCGCGACGGCGTCATGCAGCTGGAGAAAGTCTTCAGCTTTCCCGACTTCCAGCGGGCGTTGAACTTCACCAATGCGGTCGCTGCCATCGCCGAGGTGGAGGGCCATCACCCGGCGCTGCTCACCGAATGGGGCAAGGTCACGGTGACCTGGTGGACGCACAAGATCGGCGGGCTGCACCGCAACGACTTCATCATGGCGGCCCGCACCGATCAGCTGGCGAAGACGGCGTAGCCACCGTCCGGGCCGGCCCTGGCGCGCCGCGCAGCTTCTATCTCGGGGCTATGCGCGGCCCCGGAGCCGCACCGAGCGCACCTTTGAGCCGGTAGCACAGGCCGATGAACAGCAGCCACAGCGGGATCGCGTACACCGACAGGCGAATGCCCTCGAGCTGCCACATCACGCCGAGGATCAGCAGCACGAAGGCCAGGCACAGGTAGTTGCCGAACGGATACCACAGCGCCTTGAACTCCAGCTGCACGCCCTCGCGCTGCTTGGCGGCGCGGAACTTGAGGTGGATCAGACTGATCATCGCCCAGTTGATCACCAGCGCCGCCACCACCAGCGACATCAGCAGCTCCAGCGCCCCCTTGGGCAGGGTGTAGTTGATCAGCACGCACAGCAGGGTGATCAACGCCGAGGCGCCGATGGCGATCACCGGCACGCCGCGCTTGTCGATCCTAAGGAACGCGCGCGGTGCATTGCCCTGCTCGGCCAGGCCATAGAGCATCCGGCTGTTGCAGTAGACGCCGCTGTTGTAGACCGACAGCGCCGCGGTCAGCACCACGAAGTTGAGGATGTTGGCCGCCACCTCACTGCCGAGCAGCGAGAAGATCTGCACGAACGGGCTGCTGCTGTAGGGGTCGCCGGAGGCGTTGAGGGCGGCCAGCAGCGCATCCCAGGGATACAGGCAGAGCAGCACGCCCAGGGCGCCGACGTAGAAGATCAGGATGCGATAGACGACCTGGTTGATCGCCTTGGGGATCACCTTCTTCGGCTCGGCCGCTTCGGCCGCGGTGATGCCCACCAGCTCCAGGCCGCCGAACGAGAACATGATGAACGCCAGCGCCATCACCAACCCGCCGACGCCGTGGGGAAAGAAGCCACCGTGGCGCCACAGGTTGCTGACCTGCGCCTGCTCGCCGCCGGTGCCGCTGAGCAGCAGCCACAGGCCGAGCACGATCATGCCGAGCACCGCCACCACCTTGATGATGGCGAACCAGAACTCCGCCTCGCCGAAGAACTTCACGTTGGTCAGGTTGATCGCGTTGATCAGCACGAAGAACGCCGCCGCCGTGGCACGTCCGGCCACCAGAACTGGATGTACTTGCCCACCGCGGTCAGCTCGGCCATGCCCACCAGGATGTACAGCGCCCAGTAATTCCAGCCGGAGAGAAAGCCGGCGAAGCCGCCCCAGTACCTGTGCGCGAAGTGGCTGAACGAGCCGGCCACCGGCTCCTCGACGATCATCTCACCGAGCTGGCGCATGATCAGGAAGGCAATCCAGCCGGCGATGGCATAGCCGAGGATCATCGACGGTCCCGCGCTCTGCAGCACCCCGGCCGAGCCGAGGAAAAGGCCGGTGCCGATGGCGCCGCCCAGGGCGATCAGCTGGATGTGGCGGTTCTTCAGGCTGCGCTGGAGCTCGCCCGGATGCTGGGGTTCGTGGGTCATCAATCACCTGTCGGCATGGCTTTTGCTGCCGTATCGTAAGGTCGCCACGCACGTGACACGGCGATGTAAAACCACGGACTGGCCCTTGGCACAGCCCTGTAACAGGCATTGTACACCGGCATCCGGGGGCAGCCTGCAGCCCCGGATTTCCGGGTTAGAATGCCCGCGCCCCTGCCCGAGACCCACTGCCAATGCCCCAGCGCCTGCGCCAGATCCTGATCCTCGGCCTGCCCATCATCGGCGGCATGCTCAGCCAGAGCCTGATCAATCTGGTGGATGCGGCCATGGTCGGCCATCTGGGCGAAACCGCACTGGCCGGCGTGGGCATCGGCAGTTATGCGAACTTCATGGCCATCGCCCTGGTCATGGGCCTCGGCTCCGGGGTGCAGGCGCTGGTGGCGCGGCGCCGCGGCGAAGGACGCCTGGCGGAAACCGGTGGGCCATTGACTGCCGGGCTGCTGCTGGCCGTGCTGGTCGGCCTGCCGCTGGGGCTGGGCGGCTGGCTGGCGGCGCCGTGGATCATCGGCCTGCTCAGCAACGATCCCGCCGTCGCCGCCATCGGCAGCGACTATTTCCAGTGGCGGGTGCTGGCGGTGGCCGCGGTGGGGATGAACTTCGCCTTTCGCGGCTACTGGAACGGCAGCCACCGTTCCGGGTTGTACCTGCGCCTCCTGCTGGGCATCCACCTGTTCAATGCCGCGCTCAGCTATTGCCTGGTGCATGGCCTGCTCGGCCTGCCGGCCATGGGTGCGCAAGGCGCGGGACTGGGCACCTGCATCGCCCAGTACGCCGGCTCGCTGATTTTCGCCAGCCAGACCTGGCGGGTGGCACCGGCGGCCGGCTTCCGCTGGCAGCGCCCGCCGCCGGTCGAGATCCAGCGACTGTCGCGCCTGTCACTGCCCAACTCGCTGCAGCAACTGTTCTTCGCCACCGGCATCACCCTGCTGTTCTGGATCATCGCCCAGATCGGCACCGCCGAGCTGGCGGTGGCGCATGTGCTGGTGAATCTGGCGCTGCTGCTGATCCTGCCGGCGGTCGGCCTGGGCATGGCCGCCACCACCCTGGTCAGCCACAGCCTCGGCGCCGGCGATGTCGACGCCGCCCACCGCTGGGGCTGGGACGTGGTGCGGGTCGCCATCGGCGGCCTGGCCCTGCTGGGGACACCGTTCTGGCTGTTTCCCGAGGCGATTCTCGGCCTGTTCGTCAGCGCCCCGCAACTGATCGAGCTGGGCACCTGGCCGTTGCGCCTGACCGGGCTGGGCATGGTGCTGGATGCCGGCGCGCTGGTCCTCGCCCAGGCCCTGCTCGGCGCCGGCGCCAGCCGCACGGTGATGCTGGTGACCCTCGGCAACCAGTGGCTGGTGGTGCTGCCGCTGACCTACCTGCTCGGCCCCGTGCTGGGCTATGGCCTGCTGGCGATCTGGAGCCTGTACATCCTGCAGCGCGGCCTGGCATCGGCGATTTTCGTGCTGATGTGGCAACGCCGCGCCTGGGCACGCATCGAAATCTAGCGAGCCGCGGCTTGCACAACGACGGTCTGCGGACAAAGCTTGCAGCATCCCCCCCCGTGGAGCCGGCCATGAGCGAGCAGCAGCCCCAACGCAACGACGACCAGGACGAGTCCCCCCTCACCTTCCGGCAAATGCTGCAGAGCGTGCTGGCTGCGGCTTTTGGCGTGCAGAGCGGTAAAAACCGGGCGCGTGACTTCTCCCGTGGCAAGCCCAGCCATTTCATCCTGCTCGGCCTGCTGTTCACCGGGGTCTTCATCCTGCTGCTGTACAGCGTGGTCCGCCTGGTGCTGCAACTGAGCGGCGTGAAGTAGCCGCCGGCCGCTCAGGCGGGGGGAAAGTGCGGGGTCTGCACCCCGCCGGTCATTGCTGGCTCACCCACAGGATGACCGTCGTCACCCCGATCATGATCAGGCTCAGGGCCGCCCAGGCATCCGCCCGACTGTCTGCAATGCTGGCTACTTGCGTCTTGACCTGCTGGTTCATCGCGACTCTCCTCTGCCGTGCCTATCTGCAGTCAAGCCCAGCCCCCGGGCAAACTCAAGGCAACCCGGCATCGTTCGCGCATCTCTTTTTTTGCGGACGCTTCGAGCATGAGCCATGCGCCAGTAGTTTGTTATATAGTTCACATAACTGAATTTTTTGGCGTCGCAACATGCGCTTCTCTCCCATGTTCAGAGTCGATCTGCGCCGCCTGATCCTGCTGCTGAGCATCACCGCCGCCCTGCTCACCCTGATCAACAGCTTCTACGTCGGCTATCAGGTGCAGCGCGACTTGTTGATCCAGCAGACCCTGGAAGCCAACCGCGTGTATGCGGCCAAACTGGCGGAAAGCACCGAGGGCCTGCTCGCCTCCGCGCGCCAGCAGCTGGCCTATAGCGCAGCGCGACTGCCCGCCCTCCTCGAGCAGCCGCAGCAGCTGGCCGCGGAAACGGAACGACTCAAGCAGCAAACCGACACTTTCAACTCCGCCTACATCGTGCGCGACGACCTCACGCTGCTGGCCATTTCCCCAGCGATGCTGCTTCCTGCCGGGAGCCTGCTCAACTCCGCGGGGGCCAGGGAGTCCCTGGAAAAGCGCCAGCCACTGGTCAGCGCACCGTTCGTCTCCACCGCCGGCAAGCTGGTGGTGATGATCTCGCAGCCGATCATCGCCGCAGACGGGCGTTACCTCGGCTATGTCGGCGGCAGCATCTATCTGCGCGAAAGGAGCATCCTCAACAGCCTGCTCGGCGAGCACTTCTACCGCGACGGCTCCTATATCTATGTCGTCGACCAGCACGGACAACTGCTCTATCACCGGGATGCCGAGCGGGTGGGCGAGCCCATCCACAGCAACCCGGCCGTCGCAGCCGTCATCGCCGGCCAGGCGGGCAGCCAGCAGATCGTCAACTCGCGCGACATCGACATGCTCGCCGGCTATGCCCCCGTCGCCAGTACCGGCTGGGGTATCGTCGCCCAGCGCCCAACAGCCAATACCCTGGCGGAGCTGGACGGCCTGATGCTGAGCATCCTGCGCAATGCGCTGCCGTTCTCGCTGCTCTCCCTGCTGGGCATCTGGTGGCTGGCGCGCCTGATCGCCCAGCCGCTGTGGCAGCTGGCCAGCAGTGCGCGGCAGATGGACTCGCAGACCGCCCCCGGAGAAATCCGCCAGGTGGGCGCCTGGTACTTCGAGGCGGCCGAACTCAAGCGCGCGCTGATCGCCGGCCTGGCCCAGTTCGACCGGAAGATCGGCAAGCTCAATCTCGACACCCTCACCGATCCGCTCACCGGCCTCTACAACCGCCGCGGCCTGCAACTGACCCTGGAGCAGTGGCAAGCTCGCACACAACCCTTTGCCGCCGTTGCCCTCGATATCGACCACTTCAAGCAGGTCAACGACAACCATGGCCACGCGGTCGGCGACCTGCAGCTGCAGCATCTGGCCCGCCTGATGCGCGAAAGCTCGCGCGGCGGTGACGTGCTCTGCCGCGTCGGCGGCGAGGAGTTCCTCATCCTGCTGCCGGATGTCGACCTCGCGACCGCAACCCAGGTGGCCGAGCGCCTGCGCCTGCGCATGGAAACCTGCACGGCCCTGCCCTGTGGTCCGGTCACCCTGTCGATCGGCGTTGCCCACTGGCCGGACAGCGCCGCCGCCATCGACCGCGTACTGGAAATGGCCGATCAGGCGCTGTATACCGCCAAGCGCAGCGGCCGCAACCTCGTCGTGGTTGCCCCGTCCGAGCGCCAGCCAAGCGACGCTTCGCTCAGCTGAACCCTCATCGCGGCCTGGCCTGCGCGGAGCGCCTCGAAACCTTATCGATTTTGGTTATGTACATATAGTTATTCTTCACTTTCTTGCATAAAAACGAGCTGCTAAGGTGCCCTCACTCCAGCGGAGTGCGCAGCCGTGCGCGCCGCAGATGCACCATGCGGGCCGGCCACAGCCGCCGGGGTTCGCTGACAGCCTGAGAGCAGAGAATTACATGTACGTATACGACGAGTACGATCAACGGATCATCGAGGAGCGCGTCGCGCAGTTCCGCGACCAGACCCGCCGCTTCCTCGCCGGCGAACTGGCCGAAGAGGAATTCCGCCCGCTGCGCCTGCAGAACGGCCTCTACGTCCAGCGCCACGCGCCCATGCTGCGCGTCTGCGTGCCCTACGGCCTGCTGTCCGCTCCGCAGTTGCGCATGCTCGCCAAGCTGGCCCGCGACTACGACAAGAACTACGCGCACATCAGCACCCGCCAGAACGTGCAGTACAACTGGCCGAAGCTGGAAGACGTGCCGGACATGCTCGCCGAGCTGGCCAGCGTGCAGATGCACGCCATCCAGACCAGCGGCAACTGCATCCGCAACGTCACCACCGACCAGTTCGCCGGCGTCGCTGCCGACGAGGTGATCGACCCGCGTCCGTGGTGCGAGATCATCCGCCAGTGGGCCACCTTCCACCCGGAATTCGCCCACCTGCCGCGCAAGTTCAAGATCGCCGTGAACGGCTCCGCGGCCGACCGTGCCGCCATCGAAGTCCACGACATCGGCCTGGAGCCGGTACGCAACGAAGCCGGCGAGCTGGGCTTCCGCGTGCTGGTCGGCGGTGGCCTCGGCCGTACCCCGATCGTCGGCAGCTTCATCAACGAATTCCTGCCCTGGCAACACCTGATCACCTACCTGGAAGCCATCCTGCGCGTGTACAACCGTTACGGTCGCCGTGACAACAAGTACAAGGCGCGCATCAAGATCTTGGTCAAGGCGCTGACCCCGGAAGTGTTCGCCGAGCGCGTCGCCGCCGAGTGGGCGCACCTCAAGGACGGCCCGAGCACCCTGACCGAGGCCGAGCTGCAGCGCGTCGCCCAGCACTTCGTCGACCCGGCCTACCAGGCCCTGGAAGACCAGGGCGCCGCCCTCGCCGCCCTGGACGCCGAGCATCCGGGCTTCGCCCGCTGGCGCTCGCGCAACGTGGTCGCCCACAAGAAGCCGGGCTACGCCGCCGTGACCCTGTCGCTCAAGCCGACCGGCATCGCCCCCGGCGACGTCACCGATAAGCAGTTCGACGCCATCGCCGACCTGGCCGAGCGCTACAGCTTCGGCGAGGCGCGCACCAGCCACGAGCAGAACATCATCCTCGCCGACGTCGAGCAAGCTCAGCTGTTCGCCCTGTGGAACGAGCTGCGCGAGCTGGGCCTGGCCACGCCGAACATCGGCCTGCTGACCGACATCATCTGCTGCCCGGGCGGCGACTTCTGCTCGCTGGCCAACGCCAAGTCGATCCCGATCGCCGAAGCCATCCAGCGCCGCTTCGACGACCTCGACTACGTGTTCGACCTCGGCGAGATCGACCTGAACATCTCCGGCTGCATGAACGCCTGTGGTCACCACCACATCGGCAACATCGGCATCCTCGGCGTCGACAAGAAGGGCGCGGAGTTCTACCAGGTGTCGCTGGGCGGCGAAGCCGGCCGCAACGCCAGCCTCGGCCAGATCCTCGGCCCGTCCTTCGCCCAGGACGACATGGCCGACGTGATCGCCAAGGTCATCGAGGTGTACGTGGAGAAGCGCAATGAAGAAGAGCGTTTCATCGATACCTTCCGCCGTATCGGCATCGATTCCTTCAAGGAGCGCGTCTATGCAAAGAATCATTAAGAACGGCGAAGTCATCGACGAGCGCTGGCACCTGCTGCCGGTCGACGCCAGCCTCGAAGGCATCTCCAACAGCGACGACCTGATCGTGCCGCTGGGTCTGTGGCTGGCATCCAGCCACGCCCTCAAGGTGCGCGACGGCGGTCTGGGCGTGTGGCTGCAAAGCCACGAGCAGATCGAGGACATCGTCGACGACCTCAAGCACTTCCAGGTCATCGCCCTCGACTTCCCCGCCTTCACCGACGGCCGCCACTTCTCCAGCGCCCGCCTGCTGCGCGAGCGCTACGGCTACCAGGGCGAGATCCGCGCCATCGGCGACGTGCTGCGCGACCAGCTGTTCTTCATGCAGCGCTGTGGTTTCGACGCCTTCGCCGTGCGCCCGGACCGCGACCCGTACGACGCGCTGAAGGGCCTGTCGGACTTCTCGGTGACCTACCAGACCGGCGTCGACCAGCCGCTGCCGCTGTTCCGCCGCCGCTGAGTTCCACCCCGTCAACAAAAAGCCCCGCTCATGAGCGGGGCTTTTTGTTGTGCATCTGTCGATTAGGCGCAGAGCCTGTTCACGATCTCGCGAGCTAGAGCCAGGCAAGGCGAAATCGGTTGAGGAAGCGGAGTTTGCTGGTTGCAAATGAGCATTCCGAAACCGATTTCAACGCCGCATGGCCGACGCGCAGCAGATCGTGAGCAGGCTCTCAGTCGATGCGCACCAGCATGCGCCCGACCATCCGCCCGGCGAGAATCTGGCTGATCGCCTCGGGCAGCTCCTCCAGGGTGATCTCCCGAGCCAGCTGCTCCAGGGTCTCGAGCTTCCACGGTCCGGCCAGCTTCCCCCACATGGCGGCCTTGACCGCGCGCGGCAGCTCCACCGAGTCGACGCCGAGCAGGTTGACGCCGCGCAGGATGAACGGCAGCACCGAGGCCGTGGCCATGTCCGCCCCGGCGGTCAGACCGCAGCAGGCCACGCTGGCGCCGTACTGCAGCGACTTGACCACATTGAACAGAAGATCGCCGCCCACGGAATCCACCGCTCCGGCCCACTGCATCTTCAGCAGCGGCTTTTCGGTCCCCTCGCGCAGTACCGCACGGTCGATGATCTGCTGCGCCCCGAGGCGATGGAGGAACTCGACCTGCTGCAGCTTGCCGGTGGAGGCCGCCACCGTGTAGCCAAGGTGGGTCAGCAGCAGCACCGCGACGCTGCCCACCCCGCCGCAAGCGCCGGTGACCAGCACCGAGCCGGCAGTGGCATCGAGCCCCACGTGCATCAGCTTTTCCACACACAGCCCGGCGGTGAGTCCGGCGGTGCCGAGCAGCATGGCCTCGCGTGGCGTCATGCCTGCCGGGCAGCGCACCACCCAGGCGGCCGGCACGCGGATGTACTGGGCAAAGCCACCTGGGCTGTTCACTCCCAGATCGTAGCCGGTGACGATCACCTGATCGCCCGGCTGGAACTCACCGGTAGCACACTCCACCACCTCGCCGGCAGCGTCGATGCCGGGGGTATGGGGATAGGCGCGGGTCACCCCGCGACTGCCGGTGGCGGACAGCGCGTCCTTGTAGTTGAGCGAGGAATAGCGCACACGAATGAGCACCTCGCCCGCAGGCAGCTCGGCAAGCTCGCGCTCGACGATGGCCTGGTCGAATTGCCCTGAACTGCTTTCGGTGACTAGCAGGGCCTTGAAACGGCTCATTCTGTGCTCCTCTCTTGGATGATCGTCATTGCCAGAAGCGCGGCTGCGACAGGCGGCTCCACCAGCGCAGCAGCACCCCGTCGAGCACCTGGGCGGTGGCCAGGCCGACGCGCTCCTGCAGGCTCTTCTTCTCGTGGTAGTGCAGCTGGAACAGCTCGGCGTGCTGGGCACGCTCGGACAGGTACTCGTCGCTGGTCATCAGCTCGTCGACCAGCTGCTTGCCCAGTGCGGCCTGGCCGAGCCAGACCTCGCCGGTGGCCACCTCGTCGATGGCCAGCTGCGGGCGGTAGCGGGCGACGAAGTTCTTGAACAGCTCGTGGGTGATGTCCAAGTCTTCCTGGAACTTCTCCCGGCCCTTATCGGTATTCTCGCCGAACACGGTCAGGGTGCGCTTGTACTCGCCGGCGGTGAGCACCTCGAAGTCGATGGCGTGCTTCTTCAGCAGACGGTGGAGGTTGGGCAGCTGCGCCACCACGCCGATCGAGCCGAGGATGGCGAAGGGCGCGGCGAGGATCTTCTCGCCGATGCAGGCCATCATGTAGCCGCCGCTGGCCGCCACCTTGTCCACGCACACCGTCAGCGGCACGCCGGCCTGGCGGATGCGCGCCAGCTGCGAGGAGGCCAGGCCGTAGCTGTGCACCATGCCGCCGCCGCTCTCCAGGCGCACCACCACCTCGTCCTGCGGGGTGGCCAGGCTGAGCAGGGCAGTGACCTCGTGGCGCAGGTGCTCGCCGGCCGAAGCCTTGATGTCGCCGTCGAAGTCCAGCACGTAGACCCGCGGCTTGTGGCTGCCGGCCTTCTTCTCGGCCTTTTCCGCCTTGGTTTCTTCCTTGCGCAGCGCCTTCAGCTGCTCCTTGTCCAGCACGCTGTCCTGCAGGCGCTCGCGCAGCTGCTTGTAGAAGTCGTTGAGCTTGTGCACGTCAAGCTGCCCGCCGGCACGACGCTCGCGGGTGCGCAGCGCGGCAATGCTGGCCAGGACGACGAGGATGGCAGCCAGGATGGTCACTGCCCTGGCCAGAAAACCGGCGTAATCGGTAAAAAACTCCACGGTGACTCCTTGTTTGCATGGTCGCTGCATCACGAACCGCGACCCGTCAAGCATACCGGCGCCAACGGATGGCGACCACCCGCCAGCGCGGCCGCCATGCTCGCCATGACGGACTCGAACGCGCGTATGCGCCGCCGTTGACAAGCATTTGGGCTACCCCCTACCCTCGCCGGCAGCCAGTCGCCTGCCAGCGGCACGACTATCGCCGAGAGAAGGACCAGATAATGAGCACTGTCGCCAAAGTCATCGAAACCATGCAGGCCCGCTTCAATCCCGGCGCTGCTACCGGGCTGGACCTGGTGTTCCAGTTCAAAATCGAGGACGCGGAAAACTACTACCTGAGCATCAAGAACGGCGCCTGCACCCTTACCGCCGGGGACGCCCCCGCGCCCAACGTCGCTCTGATCATGGACAGCGCCACCCTCAAGGGCGTCCTGAAAGGCGAGATCAGCGGCATGGAGGCCTTCATGAGCGGTCGGCTGCGCACCGAAGGCGACATGATGCTGGCCCTGAAACTGGGCGAACTCTTCCCCTCCTGATTCGCGCCCTGTCCCAGCAAAGCCGGAGCCCTTGCTCCGGCTTTTTCATTTCCGCCGGACAGCCTCTCCCGCACCCGCCACAGACCCCGAGCAACGCCAGCATGGTCCACACTGGGGAGCGGATCATGGCCGACTTCATATATAAGTTTTTATTCTATGCATAGAACCAAAAATCGCAGTAGGCTGTGTTCACACCATACCCCTACGGGTATCTGAACTGCCGCGGAGGACCGCCCCATGAACGCCCATGTCGAAGCCTTCTTCGATCCCGCCACCTTCACCTACAGCTACGTGGTGAGCGACCCGGACAGCCGCCAGTGCGCGCTGATCGACCCGGTGCTGGACTACGATCCCGCCGCCGGGCGTACCTCGCACCAGAACGCCGACCGGCTGGTCGCCTACGTGCGCGAGCACGGCCTGACGGTGCAGTGGATCCTGGAAACCCATGTGCATGCCGACCACATGAGCGCCGGCCACTACCTCAAGGAGCAGCTCGGCGGCCAGCTGGGCATCGGCGACCAGATCCCAGTGATCCAGCAGACCTTCGGCAAGCTGTTCAACGTCGAACCCGAATTCGCCACCGATGGCCGCCAGTTCGACCACCAGTTCCACGACGGCGAGACCTTCCGGGTTGGCAATGTCGAGGCCCGCGCCATCCACACCCCCGGCCACACCCCGGCGTGCATGACCTACCTGATCGGCGATGCCGCCTTCGTCGGCGACACCCTGTTCATGCCCGACTACGGCACCGCCCGCTGCGACTTCCCCGGCGGCGACGCCCGCACCCTGTACCACTCGATCCACGCCAAGCTGTTCAGCCTCGCGGACGACACCCGGGTGTTCATGTGCCACGACTACAAGGCGCCGGGGCGCGAGGAGTACCTGTACGAAACGACCATCGGCGCCGAGCGCGAGCACAACGTGCACATCCACCAGGGCATCGACGAAGAAGCCTTCGTGGCCATGCGTACCGCCCGCGACGCCACCCTCGGCATGCCGACGCTGATCCTGCCCTCGGTGCAGATCAACATGCGCGCCGGCGAACTGCCGCCAGCCGAGGACAACGGCACCCGCTACCTGAAGATCCCGCTCGACCTGCTCTGATTCGGCCCAGGCAACCCTGAGGAGAACAACAAGATGCAACCGATCAAGCGTCTCACCCCGTTCATCGCCGTGGCTGGCCAGCTCGAACCTGCCGACATGGGCACCCTGGCCGCCAGCGGCTACCGCTGCGTGATCAACAACCGCCCGGAAAACGAAGGCGAAGGCCAGCCGAGCAGCGCCGAGATGCGCACCGCGGCCGAAACCTCGGGCCTCGAGTACCACGACCTGCCGGTGATTTCCGGCAAGATCAGCGACGAGGACGTCGCCGACTTCCGCGAACTGCTCGACCAGGTCAAGGGGCCGGTAGTGGCCTTCTGCCGCACCGGCACCCGCTCCACCACCCTGTGGGCGCTGGCCGAGGCCCATCACCTCGATCCCGAGGCCCTGCTGGCGACGGCGAAGGAGGCCGGCTACGACCTTGCCGCCCTGCAGCCGCGCCTCGAGCAGCGCTGGCAGACCCTGCCCAACCAGCCCCAGCCGGCGGCGGCCTACGCGCACACGCCGCGCTACGACGTGCTGGTGATTGGCGGCGGCGCGGCCGGCTGCGCCG